>Ga0316207_10004828_pt1 | contig 11461 bp, 7 predicted proteins | sample 6weekpyrite_MG_FD_204943 | JGI IMG/M metagenome (GOLD analysis project Ga0316207, IMG submission 204943) | Microbial mat bacterial communities from mineral coupon in-situ incubated in ocean water Damariscotta River, Maine, United States -... | ecosystem: Environmental > Aquatic > Marine >...
TTAGGCTCCGCAACCCCACTTGCCATGCTAACGCGTATTGATGCCAGTTTTCAGGAGGTTACTGGTATTGAAGCGCAGTTTGATGTTGAAGAAGAAGCTGAGGGAGGTGAGAATCGCTTCATTCATCGTCTTCCTAAGGCTGCAAAATATTCAAATCTTGTATTAAAGCGCGGTGTTGTAACTGAAGATTCTTTTTTGGCAGAGTGGGTTGGGGAAACAATCGGCTCTAAACTTAGTTTACCCATTGTGCCACAGAATCTCTTGGTCTCTTTGTTGTCTAAAAATGGTTATCCTAAAATTGCCTGGTTATTTGTTAATGCGTATCCATTACGATGGGAGGTTTCAGCCATGAACTCTGAAGACAATAAGTTACTCACTGAAAATTTAGAATTTTCTTATAATTATTTTGAGAAATTTAATTTGGGAAGTGGTCTTTCTGCGGCTACAAAGCTTGCAAAAATAGCAACAAAATTTATCTAGTTACAAGTATGAGTAAGCAGGCTCGTGTTTTGAGTTATTAAATACAGGTGGATTGATTAACATGTCATTAGAAGTTAATGAAATAGATATTCGCATGCACGTAGGTGACAAAGCTGATGAAGTCAAAAAAGACAAACGTGAAATTAAATCAGATTGTAAAAATCCAGATTATGAAGCGATTGTTGAGGAATGTACAAGACGTGTTATTAAACGTTTAAAAATTGCAAAGGAACGATAGCGTGAGTTTTTCTGGTAGTTTAGAGAAGATGACTATTACTGCCTATAGTGATGGTAAGTTCAGTAAACAGGTTGGTAAATCCTTTTCTGTGTATCTTAATCCTAATAAGTATTCACACGATTTTAAAATATGCTACAACAATGTTTCTGCTCAGGGTAGCCCTGGAAGCTCGCCGGATTTTAATAAAGTTTCTGAAGAAACAATGTCATTCGAACTTGTCTTTGATGGAACAGGTGTTGTACCAACAGCGATACCCGGGGTTGTTCCATTTACTGAAGATGGTATCAGTGAACAAATAGATAAATTCAAGAAACTAGTATTTCAATATAATGGAAATATACATAGCCCAAATTATTTGAAACTTACCTGGGGAACAATGTTATTTAAGTGTCGAATGAGTACACTTAAATCATCTTATAATTTATTTAAACCAGATGGTACTCCACTCAGGGCGAGAGTTAATGTAACGTTTGTTGGCTATACAGATGAAGTAGAACTTGCAAAACAGGCCAATAAAACATCACCTGATCTTAGTCATTTAATAACAGTTAAAGGCGGTGATACATTACCGCTATTGTGTTATGAAATTTATGGCACTAGTGAATATTACATTCAAGTTGCAAGAGTTAATGACTTAACTAATTTTCGCTCTTTAACCGTTGGTAGCAAGTTGTTATTTCCACCTGTTGGAGAAGGTGTAGCATGAGTCCAAAATCTCCTATTAGCAGTAATACTTCTTTAGTTAGTTTTACAATTAAAGTTGAAGGAAAAATAATTGACAGTTCATTCCAGGTTGTTTCTATAGATACCTGGAATAGTGTTAATAAAATTCCAAAAGCCCAAGTGATTTTGTTTGATGGTAGTGCTGCTGAGAGTGATTTTAAAATAAGTGCAAGTAATGATTTTATTCCAGGAAATAAACTTGAAATTAGTGCTGGATATAATCAGAAAGAAAAGCTTATTTTTAGTGGATTAATCATAAAACAGGGAATAGAAATTAGTCGTGACCAGGGCTCTAAGTTAGTGATAGATGTCAGCGATGAAGCAATCAAAATGACACTTGATCGAAAGAACGCAATATTTGAAAAAATTAAAGATAGTGATCTAATTGGTAAATTGATTAGTAATAATGGGCTCAAAAAGGAAGTTAGTGCAACCTCAAATATACAGGCTGAAATAGTGCAATACTACACAAGTGACTGGGATTTGATGGTAAGTAGGGCCGAGATAAATGGATTTATAGTGTTTATAGCAAATGGAAAAGTTACAGTTAAAAAACCGGACACGCAACAGGAGCCCGATTTAATTGTTAAGTATGGTGATTCAATACTGGATTTGCAACTGGAAATGGATGCATCTACTCAATTTTCAAGTTCATCTATAAAAAGTTATGCATGGGATTCAGAGCAACAGAAAATAATTGAATCAGGACCAGCTAGCATAAAAATAAAAGAACAGGGAAATATTAAAAGTAGTCAATTAGCTAATGTTTTCAAGGTGAAGAAATTTACCCAACAAACGGGGGGGTTAATAGATAAAGCATCTTTGAAAAACTGGTCATCTGCGGAATTACAGCGTTCAATTTTATCAAAAATTCGTGGCTCGGTTCAATTCCAGGGAAGTGCATTATCTGAAACGGGTAAAACAATTGAACTAGCCGGATTAGGTACTCGATATAACGGCAAAGCTTTTATAAGTGGTGTTCATCATAGTATCTATAGTGGTAAATGGATTACCCGTGTTGAAGTGGGCCTGAATCCTAAATCATTTACTCAAATAACTCCCGACATAGCAGCAGTAGGAGCTTCAGGCCAGATTCCACCCATCAAGGGGTTACAAACAGGTGTCGTAAAGAAAATTGCAAAAGACCCAGATGGTGAGCATCGAGTTTTTGTGAATATTCCAATTTTACAGGATAGCAGTAAAGGTATCTGGGTTCGTTTGGGATCTTTTTATGCTTCTAACAAGTTTGGTGCAATGTTTTATCCCGAAGTGAAAGATGAAGTTGTAATCGGATTTATGAATGAGGATCCACGTTATGGAGTTATTCTCGGTAGTCTTTATAGTAAAAAACAGGTTCCACCATATCCTGATGATGAGAAGAATATTAAAAAATTAATTAAGACAAAATCTGGCTTAGAAATTTCATTTGATGATAATGATAAAGTTATAGAATTGATGACACCTTCAAAACAGCAAATACGAATAGATGATAAAGCTAAATCAATATTTTTAAAAGACAGTAATAATAATAAATTAACGCTAGCTAATACAGGAATAAGTTTAGATAGTGCTTCGAATATAAAGATGACAGCAAAAGGAAATATAACGCTGGATGCAAAAGGAAATCTTAAATTTGATGCGAAGGCTAAAGCCTCAATATCAGCATTACAAATTGATCATGTGGCAAAAACGAAGTTTTCTGCAAAAGGCAATGCTGCATCGGAAGTAACAGCCTCTGGAATACTTACACTCAAAGGTGCAATGGTTAAAATTAATTAACGTTGCTTCGATTAGTCACTAAGTAAGTAATTTATAAACATTTAAATATTTTAGGAGAAATTAAATGCCACCCGCTGCAAGATTGACTGATTTTCACCAGTGCCCCATGAGTACTCCGGTAGGCCCTGTAACAATACCTCATGTTGGCGGGCCAATTATAGGCCCTGCTGCACCAACGGTATTAATCGGAGGTCTTCCAGCAGCTAAAGTAGGTGATATCGCATTATGTATAGGGCCACCAGATTCCCTTATCAAAGGTTCTGCAACTGTAAAAATTATGGGAATGCCAGCTGTAAGAATGGGGGATAAAACAGCGCACGGTGGAACAATTTTAATGGGTTTTCCATTGGTTCAGATTGGAGGTTAATCGAGTTGAAGGTAATAAAGAACAAATCATTTCTTGGGTCTGGATGGAGTTTTCCACCAACTTTTTCTCGCCTGAATAATAGTGTTGAAATGGTTTGTAATGAGAAAGATATACAGGAAAGTCTTAAAATTCTTTTTGCGACGACTCTTGGTACAAGGATAATGCTACCAACTTATGGTTCAGACCTTATACCCCAGGTATTTAAAAGCGTTACTTCGGCCTATAAAACTATGTTAGTCGACTATGTCAGGACTGCAATTATTAATTGGGAAACACGTATAGATATTGATAGTGTTTCTATAGAGGAAGATGAAAATATTGATGGCTTACTTAAAATTCTCATAGATTTTACTATTCGCCAGACGAATAGTCGAGGAAACCTGGTCTATCCATTTTATATTGGTGAAGGGACACTTAATCAGGACTCAGGGTAAGTTATGTCTGAGTTTAACAACAATATAAAAAATTATCATAAACTGAACATAAATGGAGCAACTAGCCAATATGATCGGTGGCTGAATGCACTTGATCCAGGTTATGCCAAAGTAGATGGGCATTCATTCTCTGAAATGATGCAGTTTGTAGTCGATTTTGGTGGTTTGATTAATTATTTTAATCTGAATGATGAAGTCGATGGTAACTGGGTAGATTTTTTTCTATGTGATCCAAATGTAGTATTGGCGAGTATTGATGCTGTTGACATGATAGAAATTGAGAATAATTTTTATAAGTTGATAAATAAAACAATTGATAATACACATTCTAAATCTAAATTTGTTCTATTAAATGAATGTTTCGAATACATATGTAATCTAGTACAACAAGTAAATGACTGGTTATATGCTTTAGAAATGATTGAAGCTGATAAATCAATTGAATTGTTTAAAAGTAATTTAGGAATTTTAGTAAAAACAAAACTAATAGCACAATTTGATAAACTTAAAGTGTATGCTAAAGGTGCATCATTACCCAGTAGTTTAAGAAAAGAGATTATACTTAATACAGATAATTTAATGCCTGTTTGGGATATGGGTGCAATAAGAGCAGATGATACGATATACAGTGGAAATTGTTTCAATCAAAAAATTAATTCTGCATGTGAATATTTAAAACCAATATTTAATGAATTCTATTCTGTAATTTATGAACTGAAAGAAGATGTTATTTCATTACATAAATTCACTGAAACTAGCTCAAGACATCGACCTCAAGTTTCATTGCTAATGGCTTTTATCAGGTTATACCAATATGCGCAATATACTGTTAATAACATGTCAGATCGATATATTCGATTTTACTATGACCAGGTACTCAGAGAAAAACAAAATACTGCGATCCCTGATACATTATACTTGAACTTTACTCTTGAGGATGATGAGTCATTTTCCAACGCACATGTTGCAAAGGAAACATTATTTTATGCGGGACAGGAGGACAATGGTGAGGATATTATTTATGCAGCAGATAAATCACTATGCGTAAGTTCAGCAAAAATTGAAAAAATACAAACATTATATTTAGATAAAGGCTCATTGATATTTGAAAAAAATAATATAAGTAAAGTAATAGATAATCCAGTATTAAAAAAAATTCTTGTAAACGATATAAATATAGCTAAAGAAAGTAATAGTCCAGAATTCCAGTGGCCTGTTTTCGGTGAAGTTTCTAAATCCAGTTCAGAAAATCAGGATAGTACATCCAGTGAAGAGGTACAGTCACTGGCAAAAATGGGGTTTGCTATCGCTACACCTTATTTATGGCTTTCTGGTGGTGAACGTTATGTATCATTAGATATACAATATACCGAAGCTTACTATGAAAATATACTCAAACCATTATTACAACAAATTCAATTGGTTACAGGAAAAAATATAGAGAGTATTTTCAATCAAGTGTTAACACATGCTTTTACCTTATATGGCTCAAGTACTGAAGAGTGGTTTGAAATTGAAAGTTACTCGATATGTACATCTAGCGAAATTAGTGATAATCCCTGTTGTTTATTAACCAGTTTAGATGAAAGTATTGAATACAGTAATATAAAAGAAAGAGCATTTCGCCTCTGTTTTAAGTTACCTGATGTTGCTCCACCCCTTGTTCCTTTCCTATCGGGAGACAGTATTGAAGAAGGTGAAAAAGAAGTTGTAGATGAAGATTTTACTGGAAATATGAGTGGAATTGACCTTACTGTGCCAACATTACTTTTTTACTTACGTCAACAACCAGTTGAATTTCTAACGCTAGATAATAGTAGTGTTTACATATACCCACTTTCACTTCTTGATAAGATGACGGTTGAAAGTTTTAAGGTCTCTACTAAAGTATCCGGATTAAGTAATCTTGGGCTAAAAAATACAGATGGTGAAATAGACACTAGTCAACCATTTTCTGTGTTTGGTGGCTTTCCAGTCGTAGGTTCATATTTGCAAATATATAATAAAGAGCTTTTTGTTAAAGTACCAGAACAACTTAAATTAACAATCGACTGGTTTAATCTACCTCAAAACGATAATGGATTTAAAGGGTATTATCAATATTATGATATTGATATTGATGGAAACATTAAATCAGACCTGTTTAATAATCAGACTTTTAAAGGAAAGTTTAGTCTTGTTAATCAGGGTATATGGAGTCTTGAAACAACGGCTTATAGTGATGTATCTTTAAAGTTAAATAGTCAGGAAGTTTATCTTTTCAGTTCAAAGATCGATAACTGTGTCTGTAGTATTCCTCCACTACCTGACACTACACTATGTAATTATAGCTTGTTTGATAATTTTAAAATAGATTCATCCAAACAGGAAATTCATGGCTATTATAATCCAGTTGAAAGTGCTATTCAATTAGAGTTAAATGGACCAGATTATAGTTTCGGTAATGATATTTATGCAAAAAATGTTCTTAATGCCGTTATTGATGATCTTCCAGATACTAACTCTTGTCGAGAAAACTGTTTATGTGAATACAGTCCTATATCAAATGCTATTGATTGTTTAAGTGCGTGTATTGAAATCTGCCTTAATGAAATGAGTAATACTAAATATCTGAGTTGTATTGAAAAAAAATTGTTTTTGGGCGAGGCTGCTTTATATTCTGCAATCATTCAGTGTTTGTCTGAATGTTTACTTAATTTCAGTGATTTTATTGAAGGTGACATTTATAAGAGTATTGAGGAAAAAATTAATAGCTGTATGGGATTAATTGGCAACGAGGGACTGAAATCTATTGAAAAATGTTTTGAAGTAATACATAAATATTCTACAGATTATACCTCACCGGATATGAAGCCATGTCTTGACAAATGTAAGGTTTTTATAAGTGTATTAAAAATATTGCAGAAGGTTGTAGTGTGTGTGCGTTCTTGTGAGCTAGCTGGTATTGATAATAAAGAATGTATACGTAATTGCTTACTAACTGGAATTAGCGAAACTAAGAAACTGTATGAATCCAGTTTGACTGTGTGTATGGAAAATTGTATGCAAATCACACAGGAATTGAAATATCCAAATGAACCTTATTTACCACAAGCTTCGAGAGTAAAAATTGACTATGAAGCTACTTGTGAATTAGTTAATGCTAATAATACTAATTATGATATTTTGAGTGAAAAAAATTCATATTTTCATATTCTACCGTTAAATGGTTACCGAAATGTGAACCTGAATAATTTTAATACTATTCAATTATTACCTGGTTACAGGCAGGAAGGTAATTTATATATAGGGTTTTCGAATATCACCCAATCACAAAAGTTAAATTTGTTATTTCTTTTGCTTGAAAAAAATGGAGTAGAGCTTCCTTCAGTACAGTGGGATTTTCTCTCTAACAATACGTGGTATAACTTGTCATTAAATAATATAGATTCTGATACAACACATGGACTGCAGAATACAGGTATAGTGAATATAAATCTACCTATGATTAATAATGTCAGTAATACAATACTTAGTCCTCAATACACCTGGTTGAGAGTAAGTACAAATTCTTTTGCAATTTTATTTCCTGAGGTAAGTTCGATTCTCCCAAACGCTTTACCTGCAAGTTTACGGCTTAATGATTTAGAAAATCCTTCAGGGAATACTGATGAAGCTGAGAAAGAGCCAGATTTAATACAAAATAATTTATTCGATATAGAAAATCCAGATTATATACAAAATGAAATTGTTGAAAATCCACTGTTTAAACCATTGCCTGCATATAGCATAAACTCATCTGTAGAAGAGCTTCCTGGTATTGCTGAGATTGATCAGCCGATAGCCTCATTTGGTGGTAGACCCGCTGAGATCTATCGGATGTTTGAAATCCGACAGGGTGAACGTCTACGCCATAAACAACGAGCGATACAAGTCTGGGATTATGAACGTCTTGTTTTACAACAATTCCCAATGATATGGAAAGTCAAAGCCTTGTCAGCGCACAATGCTTTAACTGGTAATAAGCCTGGAGAAGTACTGCTAGTTGTTGTGATTGGTGAAGATGGTGTTAATGGTCAGGACACTACTACACCTATGGCTTCAAATGAGCTGATACGGAATATTCAATCATATATCAGAAAACATTCCAGTACCTTTTTAAAATTACATGTTACGAATCCTGTTTATATTCGCATTGAGGTTATAGCAGAGCTTGTATTTAAGCAAGAAAATGATAGCACTGAAAATATTAAAAGGCTTAACAATGAAATAATAGAGTATTTATCTCCCTGGTATTTTGATGCTGCACGAGAAGCGACACAAGGAAATTATGCCTCTATAGATGATATTTCTTTATTTATACAAACCCGAAGTTATGTAAATAGACTCGATTCTATCAAATTAAATTATTCCCCAAAAATTAATGATCTAGAAACAGATTGGTATTACTTAACATCAGCGAAGCAGCATAATATTACTACAGCTATGGATGAAAGTCGTGAAGAAATTGAATTTAGTTATTAATTGAATTTAGTTATTAATTGAATTTAGTTATTAATTGAAACTGTGATTAAAAGACATGCACCTTACAAGACTGCTTGTGTAAATAACTGTTTTGAGATCAATTCATGAAGTACAAATATTAAGATTGGTATAGATTTATGACTAAACAGATAAATATTATTCCTGATAAACCGAATAACAGGGGGCTGGATTATTCCTGGCTAAAACAGACTGGTCTTGATGATATTCAGCGTTTATCAGGTGAAGTCTGGACCGATTATAATGAACATGACCCGGGTGTTACCACGCTTGAGCAACTTTGCTACGCCTTGACTGAATTATCATATCGTGCAGAACTCCCCTTAGAAGATCTTCTTATGCGTGAAGGTAGTTCTGAGATTGATAGTAAACGACAGGCTCTATTTAAACCTGTAAGCATTTTGCCCTGTAACCCGGTTACCATAAATGACTATAGTAAATTAATCGTTGACCGCATTAAAGCTGTAGCTAATGTGTGGTTAACACCTTGTTCTAATGTCAGTTTTAATGAAACGAGATTTCCGCTTAACGGACTTTATCGTATTGCTGTTTATGTACCTGATGTAGATGAATGTGGACGTGAAGGTAAGATAACTCCTGAAGAGATAAAAAATAAAATCAATCATTTATATAATCAGCACAGGGAATTGTGTGAGGATATTGATGAAATTATCATCCTTAAGTCTGTGTTAACGAATGTTAGAGCAATAGTTACTATTGGCGAAAATCAATCAGCTAATATTATTATGGCGAAATTATGGTTTAAAATCAGTCTTCTGTTGGCACCAGAAATACGGCGTAATTCTTTGCAGGAAAAAATCAGGATTGGTCAAAGTACCGATTCAATTTTAGAAGGACCATTGCTTCATAATGGCTTGATCGATGATAAACAGTTTAAACCTAAAGCGCAGTTTATATCTGTTAATGATATCGTTAAAGTCATGTTGCAGACTGAAGACGTTGTTAATGTCAGTGATGTTGAAGTCATTGTTGAGAATAGCCCAAAATGTTTTGTTGTAAATGAAGATATTCCCGTATTGTTAAATGAAATTCTTAAACTGGATACACAGTTTAATGGAAGTGCAAGTGACATTCCTATTATCCTGATTCAAAATGGTATTAAGATACCTGTTAAACCTATTATTGTACAGCGTGAACTTGATAAGATATGGAAACAATTTAGAACTACCTATAATTTGGGAATACAATATGAAAAGTACTTTAGCCTACCATCCGGAAATTATACAAACCTCGGAGAATATTATTCAATCCAGAACCAGTATCCTGATATATACGGAATTAATCAGTATGGAATTGCAGAGGATGAAACAATTGAGCGTCATGCTCAAGCTAAACAACTTAAAGGGTATTTATTAGTTTTTGATCAAATACTTGCAAATTATTTTTCTCAGTTAGAGCATGTCAAAGATCTTTACTCTATAGACCCTAAACTTAATGAAAGCTATTTTTATCAGTACTTAAATTCTTCTGTACCAGACATAGAATCATTGCTCAAGAAGGGTGCAGGTATAAATGGATACCATTCAGGATTACCAATAATTATTAAGAAGCAGGATCCATTTACGATACGAAGAAACAAATTTCTAAGTACATTGTTGGCTATTTATGGTCAATCACTGGATTATATATATGTACCACCGCAATGCGACGATGAATTTGATAAGCGTTTGATAAATGCAAAACTAATGTGGTTAAGCTACCTTGTATCAGGTACTTGTAAACGTGGTCAAGGTATTGACTATCTTGATTCAATTAAAAATAACAATATTGCAGGAATGCAAATAAAAGTTAGAATTCAGCTTGGAATGAATGTTGTAGAGCATAGACCTTTTACACAGGTGTGTTCTGAAATGGGTGTAGAAATAGTCAAAAATAGTGAAGATTCATCTTTGGGTAAAAAGCTGGAGACTATTTCAGATGATATTGAAGATGACTTTGGTGAATTGAGTAGTTTGAATATTAATACTGATGACGAATTGTCAGTTAATGACAATATAATGGCTAATGGTTTAGAAGATTCTCTGATATATGGAAATAAAATAACACAAGAATTTTTTGATAACGCTTCATGTATAAAAAACTATCGAATTGGTCGTTATCAAGAACAAGGAAACGTTTCTGTTTTATGTCAATCTTCATTTCGGAGTTCTGACTGGTATTTTGTTAAACAATATAAAAATGCAGAAATTGCTACAAAGTCTATCGTGGGTTTAGTAAATAAATTAGAAACGTTAAAACGTTATAGTGCTCAGTTGTATTTTGTAGAACATATTTTATTAAGGTACGCCTTGTTATATCACGAAGTCCCTGTAGAAAGTAACAAGGTAAATGAATCTGATGAAGAAATGGGAGAGAAAAGTAATGATGATTCTTCAGTTGTTGATTTATTTAATTATAACTTCACTTTAAGTGTAGTTATAACTGCAAGTTATTATCAGATTAATAGTGAATCGTTCAGGACATGTGTGTACGAAACTGTGCAACAAAATTCCCCTGCGAATATCCAGATTATGTACTGTTTTATTGATTTAACAAAAATGTGCTTATTTGAGAAAATCTACTGGTCATGGAGACGTGCACTAAAAAAACAGGATCGGGATAAATTAATTTATAGCTCATTTCGTTTAAAACAATTCCTAATGAATAATACAATTACCAGTGATGGAAATGATGTTTTATGAAATTTCAATATACCAATTGTTATTATAAATGGAGTTTATTGTGAGTCCTGACAATAAAAAAAGTATAAGAAAGCAGGCAATTGATATACATACTGATTCAGAAGAAATGGCGTTAAGTTTACAGTCAAGAATTTCTGATATAAATCGTAGTAAAATATTTACAATAATCGATAAAATACTAGAAAAAAGTAATTTACAGGATAAAGTGATTAAAATA
>Ga0316207_10004829_pt1 | contig 11460 bp, 9 predicted proteins | sample 6weekpyrite_MG_FD_204943 | JGI IMG/M metagenome (GOLD analysis project Ga0316207, IMG submission 204943) | Microbial mat bacterial communities from mineral coupon in-situ incubated in ocean water Damariscotta River, Maine, United States -... | ecosystem: Environmental > Aquatic > Marine >...
GCTTTGATTTTTCCATTCTCAACCAAATAGGCTTCACTTGCGGAGAAAACAAATTTACCCGAGGTAATATCAACCTGACCGCCAGCAAAATTTACCGCGTATAACCCCTTGTCAATCGAAGCAATGATTTCCTGAGGATCTTTATCACCAGCTTGCATGTAAGTATTTGTCATGCGTGGCATGGGTAAATGGCCATAGGACTCACGACGACCATTACCGGTAGGCTCAACGCCCATCAGACGGGCGTTCATTTTATCTTGCATATAACCTTTTAAAATACCGTTTTCAATCAACACGGTTTCTTGTGTAGCGGTGCCTTCATCATCAATGTTTAATGAGCCACGGCGATCTGGCAAGGTACCGTTATCAACCACCGTCACACCCTTAGCAGCAACCTGTTCACCTACGCGACCACTAAATGCTGAACTACCTTTACGATTAAAATCACCTTCCAGACCATGCCCTACAGCCTCATGCAACAAGACACCCGGCCAACCTGGCCCGAGGACAACATCCATACTACCCGCCGGTGCAGCGACGGCATCAAGATTAACCAGCGCCTGACGCACCGCTTCGCGTGCAAATTCTTCGGCAGCTGATTGATCAATAAAATAACCATAGCCGCGCCGGCCACCACCACCATGACCACCTTGTTCACGTTTACCACCCTGTTCGACGATCACGTTTACATTCAAGCGAATCAGTGGTCTGACATCACCTGCCAGCGTGCCGTCTGCAGCAGCAACCAAAATAGTATCGTGGGTAGCAGACAAACTAACCGTCACTTCTTTTACACGCGGGTCTGCTGCCCGTGCCGCTGCATCAGCGACGTGTAATAGTGCAATTTTTTCATCCGCCGTCATGCTTGCCAGTGGATCAGCGGAAGTATAAAGATCATGGCCTGCAACCTTAGACAATATCTGTCTTTTTCCTTCACCACCCGAGTGAGCAATGGCCCGTGCCGCATCCGCAGCCTGAGTTAAGGCAGGAAACTGGATTGCATCCGAGTAGGCAAAACCGGTTTTCTCACCACTAATAGCACGAACACCAACACCCTGATCAATATTATAACGACCATCTTTAACAATGCCGTCTTCCAGTGACCACGATTCGTTTCGACTTAACTGAAAATACAAATCAGCCGCATCAACATTATTCTGCATAAGTTGATCCAGTACTTTTTGCAGATCATTTTCATCCAGGCCAGCAGGGGTTAATAACTGATTCTGGGCTAATTCAAGTGATGTACTCATGGCAGTTTACAAGGCATTCTTCTATGTTCGGTGGCAGGAAAATTCTTCCTGACTTTATTAACCTGTTCATGATCAAGTTCGGCTACGATTACACCTGATCCATTTTGAATCCTATTCAACACATTCCCCCACGGATCAACAATCATCGAATCACCATGTGTTTCACGACCACTGACATGGAATCCACCTTGATCGGCTGCAATCATATAGCAGAGATTTTCAATTGCCCGTGCACGCGTTAATACTTCCCAGTGAGCCTTGCCGGTAATCGCTGTAAACGCCGAAGGCAACACAATAAATTCCATACCCGCGTCTAACATATGACGAAATAATTCAGGAAAACGCAAATCATAGCAAATTGCTATCCCCATTTTTCCAAACGGTGTGTCGATAACAACCACCTCATCACCGGCCTCGGTTGTTTCAGATTCATTGTAACTTTCATTACTGGCATCGATATGAACATCAAATAAGTGAATTTTGTCGTAGCGTGCAACCTGCTCACCTTCTGCATTGAGAACAAGACAGGCAAAGCGCACGCGTTTCTCATCACTACCCTTCATTGGGATTGTGCCACCAACAATCCATATACCATGTGACCTGGCCTGCTTGACTAAAAAATCCTGAATAGGTCCATCACCCTCTGTTTCAGCGATAGTCAAAATATCTGAGTCTGCGTGTCCGAGAAATGCGAAATTTTCTGGCAACACTACCAGCTCTGCTCCCTTTGATACTGCATCATCAATTAAACGTCCCGCTTCAATAAGATTTGCATTCACGTTTGGCCCTGATGCCATTTGTACTGCTGCTACTTGACTCATTTTACTTACCTATAAACAATTCAATTTGATCCGGTTCGCTGCTACCAGGTCGTAAATCCATTAGTTGTGCATCGACACCCAAAGAAATCAACCACACATGTAATTCTTCCGCCCAGAGGCTGCCTTCTTCTCCACCAGGGTATCTAATCACCAACTTTGAACCCGTTGGTGCCGATAATAACGCTTGTACGGATTCCCTGACTGCCGGCATAGCCGCAACACTCGCACCGCTTCGTGGCCGAGCCCATAATTCCGCACTTAAGCTACGCATGTTCTGAGAACCTTGCGCCAAAAAAGTGGCTGTCGGTTCAGCCTCTAATGCCTGAGACGGTAACGCAAACAACATCAAGAATATAATTCCGAAGTACTTCATAATGATTAATCATACCCAATTTGGTCAATAAAGACGTAAAAATTTTTATTCTATTCAGTCTCTTCTGTTTCCGTCAATGCCTGTTTCTGTTCTTCAAGCTTCACAACCTGAGGGTCATCCCAACTACCCGTAACCGTGTATTGGTATCGCGTAATATCATCTATCGCAGGGCGAAGTAGTTTATCCAGTGCGAACACAACGCCGCCAGCTATTGGCCCACCCACTAATGCACCGGCGAGTGGTAAGCCACCTGTTAAGTCAGGTGTAACCGTAATTAATTGATCATAATCACGTACGACCAGACCTGTACGACCCGACACATCCAGCCTCGCAGCAGGGCCATCGAGATAAAGATCGGTTGTATAAGCATCGCCCTGATCAAGCTGAAAGTTTCCTTTAATCCGATCGAAACTAAAACCCTTTTTAAATAAATCACTAAAGTCCAGAGTCAAACGTCTTGGTAATGCCTGCAAACTTAATAATCCAAATACACGTCCGGCTCCTGGACTGACATCAAGTAACTGGCCTTTATCAATCTTTATTTGTAATAAGCCATTAAGTTTTTTTACTGCAAATTGAAATGGACTGCCTGGCCACACCAATTGTGCTGCATTACGGCTCTTGCCTGCTTCAAAACCAACCGAATACCCCAGGCTTTCCAATAAGTCACTGAACTTTTCAGATTTTAATTTTGAATTAAAACGTGTTATTTGTTCATCGTTTTCAATTTGCCAGTTTCCATTTGCAGTAAATTTTAAATCCGGATTCACTACCGCAAATTTATCCATGCTTAGTCCATTTTCTGTTTTTGATACCGCCATGTTTAACGAGCCAAGTTCAACGCCGTCAAAAACCAGCTTATCTACTGATACGGTTGTAGCCGGTAATTCGCGTGGATCAATAGTGACTTCACTGGGATCGTCTTCCAGACGACGTATTTTCAGAAACTCAAAATCAGCTTTCAGCAATTCTTTGGAAAAATTGTAGGGAATGTGAACTTCACCTTTGGCAATATCTGTATTAATAAAACTATGCCAATGCTCGTCTTCACGTACCACCCTAAAATTATTAACACTAAAAGTAGATCCCAAAGCATTCAATGAAGCAATATCTAGATTAATCTCCTCCAACCAGGCTATCGAATCGCTTTGTGCTACTGAAGATTTATTAACATTTATATTACTTGAATAATTTATCCAGTCATCCAGTGATAAACTATCTAACTTACCGACGATGGAGACTCTTGCACTGGAAGGTGGAATGGGCAAGGTGTCACCGAATGCAATTGATGCACCAGCATACTCAAAGTTTTCTTTGATCTTTTTCAAAGCAATAATAGCGCTGATATCATTACCATAATCCACATCCAGCTGGAATTCATTATCAGCTCCAACAAAAGTACTTAATTTCAACGGAACAATGGTATCCGCTTCTTTAGCAAATGGTGCGGGTAAATTAATTTCAACGTTATTAAGATCTGACTCCAGTGCTAAAACAACAGGATGTGTATCTCCATCTGGATCACGAAAAGATAAACTGGCGAGCCATTCAGCCTTACCCGTACTTATAATCGGTATATCTTTTTTAAATTTATCCTTAATCAGCTTGTTCAGGTCAAACTGACCGCTTGCTGACAACGACAGAGCGGTTGCTGCATCTTCACTATGAGATATCTTTATTTTTACCGGAGTTTTAAATAAACGCCCGTCAATTCCCTGCCCTTGCAAACCGTTATTACTAACAAATACTTTGCCGTTAATAGCCTTTATTTGAACGTTTTTATCTTTTATACCCAGTTGTGCATTCTTTAATATTGCAAAGCCCTTTACTGTTCCATCGCCACTTGTTGTTGGAATGCTCATATCCAGATTTATCGATGCAGTCCCTTGCGTATCAAGTTGCTTTAATTCTTTGTTGTAACCTTCGGCAAGTTTTGCTGCAGTAACGTACTTGATAACATCAGTTGTTGATGCCTCAACCTGACCTTGTATTTCCAGAATCGGTTCGTCCAGCTCAATATCGGCAATTCGTGCACTAACGTCATGAACATCAGCATTAAGAATGCGTCCTGAACGTCCAACAATATCCATGCTACGGCCGCTAAAAATAACTTCGCCCTGCATATCACTAATTAATGGCCAACCGGGTTCATAATCAAGCTTGCCATTAATAACATCAAAGCGTACTTCAAACTTACCCTCACCATGATCATAGGGGAATTTATCCAGCGGGCCATGCAACACAAACTTTCCGGTTGGCGAAGTTCCTTCAACTATAGATTTATCCAACCATGCGATTGTTTTGTCACTGAGTAATCTGACAGGCAAATACTTATAGGTTTTACTCGCGTCTGCATCTTTAAAGTCCACCAGTAAATCAATAACCGGGGCTCCAGTCTCGGGCAGGAGCATGTTCATGCTGGCACGCAACGTTAAATCATTATTAATTAAATCGAAATCTGCTGCATCAATCGACCAACTGTTGTTATTTTTTTGCCACTGCATACTGCCTGTTAACTTTAGCAAATCGACAGGATCACGAAACAGGCCTGCTGTATCCACAACAACTTTATTGCTATCTATCTGTAAGCTGCCTTGTTCATTATTAATAATGAATGAACCCGCTAGCCCATTAACACCAGGTATTTTGTTATGTGCTTGTAAATCCAAATCTGCGAACCTGCCATCCACATGCCACTGTGCATCAGCAGAAGAAAAGAGTAATGAGGTGTTATACAGGCTTGCCTGTGGTTTTATCGCGGTAAGTTTATCATTACTACCACTATCCAATAACTGCAATGCTTCAACGAGAGGTAATACATCTGATAATTGCATATATTCAGATACTGCCGCAAAACGTTGTGTTACTAAATCATGACGTAAACTAAGATTCGATACAGGCCAGGCAGCCTCCCTGGTAGCAGGTAAGAATTTACTTAAATGCAACATCCACTCTTTATCATTCTTTTTCCAGAAAACATCCGTTTCAGCTGACTGCCAATTTATATTCTTTGCGCGCTCACCACTAAAAACCAAATCGGTGAGTGATATATTTCCCTCTAGTGACTGTAAAGAATGATCTTGCCACTTACCCCACACTTCAAAACTGCCTTTCCCTTCAGCCAGACTGACACCCTCAGCCAGAGGCTTGCGCCACCATGCAGCAGGATTTAAATCCCTTGCTTTAATATAAACATCGCCATTCCAGTCAGATAATTCCTCGATAGCCCCAGTCATTTCCAGGGCAATATTGATTTCCTTACCTAATTTTTCTGGCAGTAATACATTCCCTGTTAATTGGTGGGTATCCGTATCATTTTTTAATCGTAAATCGACTTCTTTAAAGACAATGTTTTTTTCTTTCAGAGGGATATCTGTCCAGATAATTGTACTCGATTCAATACCGATATTGGGCTGTCGTAGCAACCAGCTAATAACCAAATCAGAATATTTATTTTCACTACTTAATTCGCTTGATAAGCCATCAACACTAAAACTTTGATCCGCATGTCGCGTGATTGAAAGCTCAATACCGCTGATCGTAAAACTTGATGGCACAAAGTCCTGATTCCTTAACGATGCAAAAAGGTTAATCCCCATTTTGGCATCACTAAATTGAAATAATATTTTCTCGCCTTGTTTGCTGTATAACCGCACATCCGCAAAATGTAGTTGTGGTTCAAAACCATTCCATTCCGCTTTAAGGCTATCCACCCGAATCGGTTGCCCTGCATATTCACTCAATGTGGCTTCAGCTTCTGCTCGATAATCTTCAGCCAGAGGTAATAACAAACGCGCCAACGTCAGCAACACAGCCGCCAAAACGGTTATGCCGGCAAATCCATACCAAAGCATACCGATCAAACATCGAATGGCTTTTTTCACTGTCACGCGTTCTGACTCACTTCATGATTTAAATAGTATTTAATGATAGTGACCTACATCATCACTACATCGTAATTTTCCTGGCTGTACAAAGACTCGACCTGCAATTTAATGGGTTTGCCAATAAAATCTTCAAGTTCTGCTACGCTGGTTGACTCTTCATCCAGTAACCGATCCACAACTTCCTGCGATGCCAGTACCATAAAAGTTTGCGCATCATACTGTCGTGCTTCTCTGGTTATTTCGCGGAAAATTTCATAGCAAACAGTCTCAGCCGTACGCAATGAACCGCGCCCACCACAAGTAGGACAATCTTCACATAGAACATGTTCCAACGATTCCCGGGTGCGTTTGCGCGTCATTTCTACCAGGCCTAATGCCGACACCTGACTGATATGGCATTTAGCATGATCACGTTCAAGATTTTTTTCCAGCGCTCTTAAAACCTGACGTTTATGCTCTTCATCCTGCATATCGATAAAATCAATAATCAGAATACCGCCGAGGTTTCTCAACCGTACTTGTCTTGCGATGGCAACGGCGGCCTCAAGGTTGGTCTTGAAAATCGTTTCATCTAGATTACGGTGCCCGACAAAACCACCCGTATTCACATCAATCGTCGTCATTGCTTCAGTTTGATCAATAATCAGGTAGCCTCCCGATTTAAGATTGGCACGTTTGGTCAGTGCCTTTTGAATTTCATCTTCAACGGAAAACAAATCAAAAATGGGTCGCTCACCCGGATAGTATTCAATTCTGTCTGCCACTTCAGGGATAAACTTACGTGCAAACTTTGCTGCACGCTCAAAGGTCTCTTTTGAATCAATACGAATCTTTTCAATTTCCGGGCTAACCAGATCGCGCATCATACGCATTGCCAGAGGTAAGTCCTCATGAATTAAACAAGATGGTTTTTCTGTCTTCATTTTCTCGATAATAGCTGTCCACATACGATGTAAATACTCAACATCAGCCTGGATTTCATCATCACTAATTCCTTCCGCAGCGGTGCGAACAATATAACCACCGTTGTAATCATCAACAGCTAATTCTTCCAACCTAATACGCAAACGCTGTCGCTCATCTTCTTCTTCGATCTTTTGTGAAATGCCGATGTGTTGTACCCCCGGCATAAAAACCAGAAAACGCGATGGAATAGAGATCTGTGTTGTCAGCCGTGCGCCTTTGGTTCTGATCGGATCCTTAACAACCTGTACACAGATTTCTTGCCCTTCTGTCACCAGACTATTAATCGACTCAACTTTATTATTCTCTCCATCGACCTGAATATCGGAGGCATGTAAGAAAGCGGCACGTTCCAGGCCTATATCAATGAATGCCGCCTGCATGCCCGGCAATACTCTTGAGACCTTACCCTTATATACATTCCCAACTAAACCACGTTTAGCGGCACGCTCAATGTAAACCTCCTGTAGCACACCATTTTCAACCAGTGCCACACGAGACTCATTCGGGGTGATATTAATCAGAATTTCACTACTCATTTCAGGCCTATCTATTCCTTATTATGTTCTTGTCCCATCATAGCATCATAAACACGTCCATCAGATGACATGAATGCCGAATTTTCGTAACAAATCAGCGGTTTCGAACAAGGGGAGCCCCATCACACCACTATAACTGCCCTGCAAGTGCTCGATAAACACAGCTGCCTGACCCTGGATCGCATAAGCCCCTGCTTTATCCAGAGGTTCTCCGCTGGCAACATAGTTTTTTATTTCAATCTCGGTGATTTCTCGAAACGACACCTGACTGCAATTAAGCCGGGTTAACAGCTGTTCAGCGTTCATCAGAGCAATAGCGGTCATCACGGTATGCTCTCTACCCGACAGGCTAGCAAGCATATTTTCTGCATCGGCTTGTGAGGCAGGTTTACCTAAAATCTCATCATCCAGCACAACAACTGTATCTGCTCCCAACACAGGGCAGCTTTTATCACTGGCTTGCCAACCTGCGCTAGCCTTATCGGTAGCCAATCGCTGCACAAAGTCCCGTGCCGACTCATTCACCTGACGGTCTTCAGGCACATCCACATCGACGGCCTCAAAACTAACGCCAATTTGTTGTAGCAATTCAGCACGACGGGGAGATTTTGAAGCAAGATAGATTTGGCCTTTATTTAACATCATGTCAGTCCTGTCAGTCCCATCTAAAATGCTTGTCTAATCTCGATGATAAGGATGATTTGTCATCAGTGACCAGGCTCGATATAGCTGCTCAGCCAGAACAACTCGCACCAGTGCGTGTGGCAATGTCAGTGCTGACAGTGACCAGGTCATATCTGCTCGTTGTTTTACTTCATGGGAAAGGCCGTCTGCACCGCCAATAATAAGTGCCACATCGCGCCCCGAGCTGGCCCAGTCAGACATTTGATCTGCCAGCTTACGCGTTGTCCACGACTTACCATTTTCATCCAGCGCGATAACCCTGCAGTCTTTTGGGATCGCCTGCAAAATACGCCCGGATTCTTCAGCGATAGCACGTTTTAGATCACTGTTTTTAGAACGCCGCCCTGGAGGGATTTCTTTTAGTAACGGCGTAAATTCTTTTGGCAGACGCTTGATAAACTCATCATATCCATTGCTTACCCATGTAGGCATTTTTTGCCCTACCGCTAGAATATGGATATGCATGATGTTCGTTTAAAGCCTATGACTCGCTATCTTCTTCAGATGGCCGACCTTCAACGCTCCAAAGTTTTTCAAGGTTATAAAAATCTCGCACTTGCGGCACCATAATATGCACGACGACATCACCTAAATCGATGAGTATCCATTCCCCCGGGTTTTCACCTTCCTGACCCAGTACCTCCATGCCCGCTTTTTTCGCTTCAACCACCACACTGTTTGCCAGTGCCTTAACCTGACGTGTCGATGTGCCACTGGCAATAATCATGTGATCGGTAAAATTACTCATCGCCTCGACATCCAATACCCGAATATCAACGGCTTTGACATCCTCAAGGGCGTCGATCACAACCTGACTCATTTCACTTGCGCTTAATTGCACTGCTTTATTCATTGATACAACCCGTTTTCCTTAATGTATTCACTGACTGATTTGTCCAGTAATTTATCGACTGATGTCGCACTGGTTAATGCCTGCCTTACTTTCGTTGATGAATGAGGTAACTCGCAATACAAGCCCGTCATAATTGCGCCGGCTAATCCAGACGGTTTTTCCACAACCTCTCGCTCGGCTAATACATCAGCCAATTCACCTTCCGTTACTAACTGCTCACCCGTTCTACCCACAACCACAAGGTGCGCTAACTCAAAAATTTCCTGCCACTGATGCCATGCTAACAAGCCGTTAAACGCATCAACTCCAATAATAAAAAACAACGCCGCTTCAGGATGTTCACTGCGCAATTCACGCAAACTATCAACACTGTATGACGGTGTATCCCGGCGTAGCTCTCGATCGTCAACGCGTAAACCTGGGTGCGCATCCGCCACCAAACGTAACATCGCCAAACGGTGCTCTGCGCTCGCTAATGGTGCCGAGCGTGTTGGTGATTGCTGACAGGGCATTAAACGAACTTCATCAAGCTGAAGGGATTCTAAAACGATTAATGCAAGCCGACTGTGGGCGCGATGAACAGGATCAAAACTACCACCCAGAATACCTATTGATGCCATTAACTTTGCGCCATCAAATCAACCGCGAATATGACCATCACCAATCACGATATACTTCTGCGATGTCAGTCCTTCCAGACCGACAGGCCCCCGAGCATGAATTTTATCGGTACTGATACCAATTTCAGCACCCAGACCGTATTCAAAACCGTCTGCAAAACGGGTCGAAGCATTAATCATCACCGAACTTGAATCAACCTCACTAATGAAGCGTCGCGCACGGGCAATATCTTCACTCATAATTGATTCTGTGTGACCTGAACTGTGCGCATGAATATGCTCAATCGCCTCGTCCATGTCAGCAACAACACGAATCGATAAGATCGGTGCAAGATATTCTTCATCCCAGTCAGCTTCGGTCGCCGCAATGGCCGCATCGATAATCGCACAGGTTTTTTCACAGCCGCGCAACTCAACACCCACCGCCCCATATTGTTCGGCGAGCACAGGCAATATCTGCTCAGCAATAGCGTCTGCGACCAACAAGGTTTCCATGGTATTACAGGTACCATAACGTTGAGTTTTAGCATTCACTGCCACGGCAACTGCTTTATCAAAATCGGCCTTATCATCAATGTAAACATGACATACGCCATGCAAATGTTTTATCACTGGCACGCGCGCATCTTCGGAAACACGTTCAATCAGACCTTTACCGCCACGAGGCACAATGACATCAACAAATTCACTCATGGTGATCAGTTCACCTACCGCCGCACGATCTGTCATCTCAATCACTTGTACCGCTTCAGCAGGGAGCCCAGCATCAGCAAGTCCTTGTCGAACACAACTGGCAATCGCCTGATTAGAATGAAAGGCTTCCGAACCACCACGCAAAATCGCTGCATTACCCGATTTTAAACACAGCGCGGCCGCATCCGCAGTCACATTTGGACGTGACTCATAAATGATACCGATCACACCCAGTGGCACGCGCATTTTACCAATTTGCAAACCGTTAGGCTGATACTTCATGTCTTCAATTTCACCAATAGGATCAGGCAAGGCGGCAACCTGACGTAAACCTTCAGCCATGCCATCAATCCGCTCGTCATTCAATTCAAGTCTGTCGAGCAATGCCGCATCAAGACCATTTTTGCGTCCGGCCTCCATGTCCTGTGCATTGGCAGATAACAGGCTTGCCCGCGATGCCAGCAAGGCATCTGCAATAGCCAGCAAGGCGCTATTTTTTTGTCCTGAGTTAGCGCGCGCCATCTCACGCGAGGCTTTACGCGCACGCAAACCCAATTCGCGCATATAAGTGGCGACATCAGTTTGCGTACTTTTTAAATTTGTTTGCATCATCTTTCTCTCAAATCAGGCGGTCACAGATTATATGGCCTGGCTACGTGCGGTACTGCGTTGCAAGACCGTCGCCGTTTTCAGGCTGGCCAGAGCAAGGCACAATTGTAACAATTCATCCCATACATTGCCCGTTGCTTGACCTTTAATTAACCTGTCTATGCG
>Ga0316207_10004830_pt1 | contig 11460 bp, 12 predicted proteins | sample 6weekpyrite_MG_FD_204943 | JGI IMG/M metagenome (GOLD analysis project Ga0316207, IMG submission 204943) | Microbial mat bacterial communities from mineral coupon in-situ incubated in ocean water Damariscotta River, Maine, United States -... | ecosystem: Environmental > Aquatic > Marine >...
GCTAAGCCAAAAGCGCAAGGGCATGTGATAATAAGTACGGAAGTAGCTGCCATTAATGCTATTTCGAAATCTGTGCTATACCACCAGGCAAACGTTAGACTGGCTAGTAACAAGGTGACCATCACAAACCAGGGGACGATAGAATCGGCAACGCATTGAATAGGTGCTTTTGAAGCTTGGGCATCTTCTACGAGGTGAATAATTTTGCCTAAGGCGGTATTCTTTAAAATACTTTCGACTTGAACTTGTATTGCACCATCAACACTTAATGTACCGGCAGAAACAGGATCTCCTGTTTGCTTCAATACAGGAGTGGATTCACCTGTTAACATAGATTCATCCACTGAGCTACGTCCCTGAACTACGATGCCATCCACTGCAATACGTTCACCGGGCTTTACCAACACGATGTCATTTGGTTTTACACCTCGAATAGGTAATAATATTTCTTTGTTGTCACGTAATACCGTTGCCCCACGGGGTTGTAGATCAAGTAAACGTTGAGCGGAATCTACTGCTTGTCGTTTGGAAATAGATTCCAGGTAACGGCCTAGTAAAATCACAAACAGGAAATTTACTACGGTATCATAATAGACTTCCCCTGTTTGGCTTTGACTTAGGTTTGGACCTAAACTGAGATTTAATGTAATAAATACTGAATATGCATAGGTTGTTACTGCGCCAATAGCAATTGGCAGATCCATGGTTAAATGTAAACGCCGTAAACCTGTCCAAGCCCCTCGTAAAAAGGGATAACCGGAATAAAAGAGTGTGGGTGTCGCTAAAGCAAATCCTACCCAATGAAAAAGTGTACGAAATTCACCTTGATCTGCACCACTGTAGAGAGCAATGGAAATCCACAACAAATTCATCATGGTAAAACCGGCAAATGCCATGCGAAATAATAAAGCGCGGTTTTGTTCTTTATACTTACTTTCGGCGACGGCAGGGTCATAGGGGACAGCAGCATAACCAATTTGTGCTAGACGTGATAAGACTTCTGAAAGTTTTATCTCGCTAGTATCCCAGCGTAATTTTAAACGTTTTCCGGAAAGATTAACGCGAGCTTCCAATACGCCGGTTATGGGTTGTAATGAACGTTCGATCAACCAGACACAAGCGGCACAATGAATACCTTCAACGAGTAAATTTATTTCACGTTGAATTGTTAGAGAGTCGACAAATTCTGCCTGCACTTCGTCAAGATCATAAAGTGCTAGATCTTTACTAGTTTCGGGGGGTGGTGCGAGTTGAATGCCTTCAGGTGTTCGTTCGTAAAAGCCTTCTAAGCCTGATCCATAAATGGCGCTACAAACTGCGCGACAGCCAATACAACAGAAACTTTTTTGTTCGCCGTTAATTTCTTCTTTGAAGGTAGAAACAGGGGATAGCGGCAAACCGCAATGAAAGCATATTTTGTCTTGGCTTGCTTTGCTATTTTGTTCTGTGGTTAACGACTCAGCGGTAGTAGACATAATGCTTCGGTATTATTGTTTTACCGAGATGCGTTTTGCTAACTCAAACTTGTTGCTTCCTTGTTGTAACTTTATATTAACATCCCAAATACCCTTGAGTGGGAAAGTTATTACTGCTTCAAACAATCCTGGAGCGATTTCATTCATGGGAGTAATAATATCTTCATCGGCATCAGAAGGGCGATAAGCGACAAGTTGAACATCTGCTTTATCAATCGGTAAACCACGATGATCAACTGCCGTAAAACGTATGGCATTTTCTTTCCCGATAAATACCTCGCGTGTCATGTCTAATCGAGTTTCCCAATTACGAGTGTTCTGGGTTGCAGCTAGCATTTTAAGTGCATTTTTTTCGTAGGCTCTGCCGGCTTCATAATAATTTTCCACAACTAGGCCAGGGCTTGAGACAAAAGCGACAATAATAAAAATGACGTTTACCGTAATAAAAGTCGCCATGATGCCAAGAATAGTTAATCCCCAGGGATTGCGTAGTGCTTCACTATTGGATTGTGACGTTTTCTTACAGATAGCTTTCATTGATTGTGTAATGTTCATAAAAACACTCCTTGCTATTCGTAGCTGTTAAGCTTTATTTACTTGGCCCGAAAAACATACTTTTATATTTTACAGTAATATCTGGGTTGTTGGCGTCACTAACGGTAATGTCTACTGGCGAACGTTCCTGCGTCAGTTCGTCAGCAGGGACCCGGATAAAAATCGTAAATGCACTGATTCTTTTTGGAATAGCACTCAAGGTCTTTTCTACACCGATAAGTTGTAAATCATTAAGACCACTGACTTCTACTTTTATTTCCATATCACTATCCGTTTTGTTCAGCACTTTTAATTCATACTTATTTTGTATTGAGCCATCGCTTTGCATGACGAACAGTGGTTGACGTTCATGTAGGACTTTTAACTCAAGTGATCCTAAATTGGTTAAACCATATAGGATTCCTAAAGCTGCCAAGAATAAAATACTGAAATAGACGATGACGCGGGGTCGTTTGTAAATTACGGGAGATTCTTTACCTTCCATTTCATCCAAGGATGCATAACGAATGAGTCCATGAGGTTTCTTGATTTTGTCCATGACTGAATCACATGCATCGATGCATAAGGCACAAGTGATACAGCCTTCCTGTTGACCATTGCGAATATCAATACCGGTAGGGCAAACACTGACGCATTGCTTACAATCTATGCAATCACCTTTTTGTTGGCCTTCGCCGGCACCTTTTTTTAATTTCCCCCGTGGTTCTCCACGAGGAAGGTCATATGTTGGCATGATAGAAGTGGGATCCACCATAACACCTTGTATTCGAGCATATGGACATAACCAAAAGCACACCTGTTCACGCATATGCCCAGCAAATAAGTAAGTGAAAAAGGTAAAAACACCAACAGATAACCAGGCTTCCAACGGTGCTTGAAGGGTGAAGAAGTCTTGCCACATCTGAAAAGCATCAGCAAACCAGAGGGTAAAAGTAATACCGGTAAAGGCACCGATTAATATATAAATAAAATGCTTGACGACTTTGACGCGAATTTTATAAAAATTCCAGGGTGCTTTATCAAGTTTCATACGTTTGACGGGAGAGCCTTCGAGCTTTTCTTCTATCCAGACAAAAATATCGGTCCATATGGTTTGAAAACAAAAATAGCCACAATATACGCGTCCGGCAATGGAAGTTACTGCGGCAAGCAATAGGGCAAAAAACAACATGACCAGTGCGAGCATCCACACATCTTGCGGTAATATAGTGATACCAAAAATATGAAATTGACGACCAAGAATATCAAACAAGACAGCTTGTTGACCATCCCATCGAAGGTAAGGGCCGAGTAAAAAAAGCAACCAGGTTGATGCTGTCATCCATTTAATGTTACGGAATTTGCCAGGCATACGCCTGGCGTGAATGGTTTGCCCGCCAGTATTAACATGCCAGTAATCTATTTCACTGTACAAGTCATCAATACTAGTCTGATCGACCTCATTTTTCTCGGTAATATTCTCTGCCATAAATTACGGGACTAGTTTTCCGAGTGCGTGTTATTCATTAAGTTGATAACTTTAAAGCCGAGAAAAATAACAATGCCAATGGTAATAAGAACTGCGACAATGGAACCTATTGCTACTGCGTCCATGATTTAACTCCTGAATTGAAACACAACCCGTGTGAAATACACCTCACATGGGTTGCATTTATTTTATTGACCACCACCAAGTTTGTGAACATAAACAGCCAGTTTTTTGATTTCAGTTTCACTTAACTGCTCTTTAAACGTTGGCATCACAGCAATGCGGCTTTCTTTGTCTGCGGGATTGTTTATGCCATGAAGAATTGTGTATTTAACACTTTCCTCATTGCCTGGTGTAAATCGCCAAATCGCGTCAGTAAGATTGGCTGAACCCATAAATTGTACGCCTTTGGCATCCATTCCATGACAGGCTGCACAGCCTTTAGTCATATACAAGGTTTTTCCAGCTTCATGTTCACTGCCTTTACTGAGAGCAATCACATGTTTGGCCAGATCAGAAATTTCTTGATCAGTGGCAGTTGCAGCAAAACCAGGCATTGCACCTTTGCGTCCCATGGTAATGGTTTGTTGGATGTTATCTACTTTGCCACCATATAACCAATCATCATCGGCTAACACAGGATAACCTGGATTCCCCGCGCCACCAGTACCATGGCAAGGAGAACAACGATCACCGAATAAAACTTTAGCTGAACGAACGGTATATGCTGACAATTCGTTGTCTGCAAGAATCTCTGCAGCCGACATAGTTTTCATTCGATTCTCAAAGGGTGCACGAATTTCTTCAACGGCTTGCAGATCTTCTTTGTATTCCTTAATCTGAGTCCAGCCCATTATCCCTTTGGTATAACTACTTACTAAAGGAATGGAAGGATATAGAACGAAATACACAACTACCCAAGCAATACTGAGATACAAACTGATCATCCACCAACGGGGTGGTTGATTGGTTAACTCGCGTAAATTATCATCCCAAACATGACCGGTATCGGATTTTTTGGTTGAATTTTTATCATCGCTCATCGTTTTTCCTCCAGATTAATACTGTCTTCCTCTAATGGGATATAACGTTGAGATTCCAGCTTTTCCTTGTTGGCAGGATTGAAAACGTAAAGATAAACAGCAACCATTAAGACAAAAACAATGATAGTAATAATTAGTCCGAGCCAGTCATGAAACGTCATAGCTGCCCAGTCAGTATGAAAATATTCTTTAATGCTATTCACGATACTGTACTCCATAGTCAAGTCTCACCATGGTACCGAGTACTTGTAAGTACGCCACCATGGCATCCATTTCGGTTTTACCTTTAACCTGATCAGCGCTAGCCGCAATGTCAGCATCAGTATAAGGCACGCCTACCGTTCTCATGCCTCGCATACTTGCTGCGACCTGTTCAGGGTCAATGATGTTTTTCTCAAACCAGGGATAATTTGGCATTACGGATTCTGGTACTACCGAACGTGGTGCAATAAGATGTTTTACATGCCATTCATCGGAGTACTTACCTCCAACTCGCGCTAAATCCGGTCCGGTACGTTTTGATCCCCATTGAAATGGATGATCGTAGATGGACTCCGAAGCTAGAGAATAATGGCCGTAACGCTCTTTCTCATCACGAAAAGGTCGAATCATTTGTGAGTGACACAAATAACAACCTTCTCGAATGTAAACATCACGTCCCGACAACTCCAAACCCGTGTATGGCCGTACGCCATCACCAGGTTTCCAATCTGCTAAGGTTTGTCCATCTTTACGTTGCCAGAGAATTTCAGGTCGAGCATTATGCTCCATGGTATCGTCGAGATAATACAAAGGTACGATTTCGACAATACCGCCGATGGATAAAACAAATAGCAGCATAACGAGCATTGCCCAGACGTTACGCTCCATTTTGTCCTGCAACTTAGTTGAATATATTTTATTTGACATGATTATTCCCCTTCCTAAGCATTTGCCGGTGTAGCGTTGGCACTGGTTGAAGTGCTGGCACAGCGTATTGTCATTACCACGTTATAAAGCATGACTACCGTACCCAGGAAGTAGATGAAACCACCGACAGCTCGCATAACATAATAAGGATGCATAGCTGCAACTGTTTCAGCAAAGGTATAGGTTAAAGTGCCGAATTCATCATAATCACGCCACATCAAACCTTGCATAATGCCGGAGATCCACATAGCAACAATGTAAATAACAATACCGATGGTCGACATCCAAAAATGCATATTGACGAGTTTTGTGGAATACATTTCTCGATTCCACAATTTCATAACCAGATGATAAAGTGCACCGGCTGCTACCATACCTACCCAGCCCAATGCACCGGAATGTACATGACCAATGGTCCAGTCAGTATAGTGTGAAAGCGCGTTAACGGTTTTGACCGACATGACCGGGCCTTCAAAGGTCGACATAACATAAAATGCCAAAGACATAATCAGAAAACGTAAAACATAATCCGTTCTTAGTTTGTCCCAGGCACCACTTAAAGTCATCATGCCATTAACCGCGCCACCCCATGAAGGGATAATCATGGCCAAAGAAATAGCGGCACCCAATGAACCTGTCCAGTCGGGTAGGGCAGTGTATTGCAGGTGATGTGCACCTAACCAAACATAACCAAACATTAGCGCCCAGAAGTGAATGACAGATAAACGATAAGAGAAGATCGGGCGATCAGCCTGTTTAGGAATGAAGTAATACATGATGCCAAGAAAACCGGCTGTGAGATAAAAACCTACCGCGTTATGTCCCCACCACCATTGAATCATTGCATCTTGAACACTGGAAAAAATGGAATAGGATTTAAACATTGAAACAGGAATGGCTAAGCTATTGACGACATGCAAGTAAGTAATCATCACCATCATGCCGAGGAAGAACCAGTTGGAAACATAAATGTGGGAGGATTTACGATTTGCCAGAGTCATGATGAAATTGAAGGTATAACTGAGCCAGATCACAGCGATAGCTATATCAATCGGCCACTCAAGCTCTGCATATTCTTTACCTTGAGTTAATCCCAATGGCAAAGTCACAACAGCGGATACAATAATAAGATTCCAACCCCAAAAAGTGAACCAGGCGAGTTTATTACTCCAGAGTTTTACACCACAGGTACGTTGTACACTATAAAACGATGTTGCCATTAATGCACAACCGCCGAAGGCAAATATCACGGCGTTGGTGTGTAGTGGTCTTAATCGTCCAAAGGTCAGTTCGGCAATGTCAAAGTTTAGGAAAGGCCAGGCCAGTTCCGAAGCTATCCAAACACCAACCAAGGTTCCAACGACAAAATAAATGACGGCAGCAACGGAAAACCATCGCACGACTTCAAAGTTATACTTCTGACTTGCATCTGTCGAGTCCACTGTTGTTCCTCCTATTCGATTAACGCAAAAACAAATTCTTATACATTAGCAAAACACTCAAGAATATTAGAGAACTATAATATTCTAATACTGGACCTGAATTAGTCATCTGTCAAAGTGTTTTTGTTTGTGTGTTTAAAGAAATAGGAGAGTGGCCGTAAAAAGTAAAGTTAATAAAAAATTATAGTGCCAGTTCAGATAATGGCTGAGAATTGTAGTTTGATTTGATATAAAAAATTGATTTGGATTATAAAAAAAATTACTAAGTAAAAAATTATAAAATCCAACACGGCTCATAATTATAAGTATTTATACCTATAATTATGAGCTGTGCTAAATTGATTTTAAGATTGAACCTTGGTATTGCTACTGTCTGATTTAACGTTGCAAGTGGATATACCAAAAGGAAAATAAGCTGGGCACCAACCGATTAAACCTGTTATTAATGGTATGGCACCAACTGCAGCCCAGTAACTTTGATAAAATACACCAACGGCGATGATAATCAAGCCAAGGATTATTCTAATAAATCGATCACTACTACCAACATTGCTTTTCATAATATTCTCCTTTATATGAATTTACAGTAGTCATTGTTTAGACTAATAAAAATTATTTGCTATTTCTCAGCTACTTCAAATTTAAAGGTTGCATGGCAAGCTACACAGTTTTCTAATAGTTCACTGAGTTGGTTCATGGTGTGCTCGGTATCAGCCATTTGTTCAGCATCAAGTGCTAATTGGGTAAATTTTGAATGAGTGTCAAAGCCTAACTTTTTAAATTCTAATGGTAGTTTACCTACAAGAGAACCTGGCATATCCTGCTGTGCAGCTCGTCCAACTTTGCGAGCAGCTTCCCCAGCGCTAGCGAAATCATTTTTGGCAATGCCCTGTGTAATTTTTTGAACACTATCAAGAAAAGTTCGCATCTCAGCTAAAACAAGATCTCTTTCATCTTCAGTGAGTTGTACGGCGAGCCGACCATCTACACTTTTGATTACATCGCCGGATAAAATAAATTTGTAAGACATAGCACTTGCGCTTATTCCCAAAATGGCAACTAAAACCCAACAAAATTTACACATGATATTGTTCCTTTATTTAAGCTTGGTATTTTTAAGCCACTTTATGATAAAACTCGATATGAAATTTTACCGGCCCATTGATTTTAAATGCTGTGTATCCTAAGAGTAGGATTACTCCGAAATTTTCAGCTCGCGCTTTTACGCTTCTTTCTCCAGTATATTAACTTTCGCTAATATAATTATCGTCTATGCATTTAGATAAGTGAATGCGTATTCAATACATATCACCTTTGCAAATAATGCAAAAATAAACTAAGTTTGGTGGATTAGGAGAGTAATATGAACCTTTTTAGCAGTATTGAGTTGTTTGTTAGAACCATAGAAGTCGGCAATTTTTCGGAATTAGGCCGCCAATTACAAATGGCACCATCATCAATATCTCGTCAAATCAATGGCTTGGAAGAAGAGTTGGGCGTGCGTTTGTTGCAGCGTACAACGCGTAAAATTAATTTAACTGAAGCAGGACAAATTTATTATGAGAAAGTCAGAAAAATTCTCAGTGATTTAGACGATGCACAACTCGCAATTACTCAGCTACAAGCTAGTCCAAAAGGCTTATTACGGTTGAATGTTGCCATCCCATTCGGTGAGCGTAACATTGTGCCCCTAATTCCAGGTTTTCTGGCACTGTATCCTGAATTGAAAATTGATCTTACTTTAGAGGACAGGAAAATTGATTTAGTAGAAGAGCGAGTGGATTTAGCGATTCGAATTGGTCGCCTGGATGATTCTTCTATTGTTGCGCGTAAGCTTGCAGATAATCAATTTGTAGCATGCGCTAGTTCAAAATATCTTGAGACTTATGGTGTTCCGAGTTCACCAGATGAATTGATTCAGCATAACTGCATCACTAACAAAAACATTTATCACAGCAATATCTGGCAATTTAGTAAAGGGAGCTCATTGCAGGATATTTCTGTTACTGGAAATTTTCAGGCAAACTCTGGCGGTGCTTTGTATAGCGCAATGTTGTCGAATTTGGGAATTGCTGCATTGCCAACTTGGTATGTTGGTGAAGATATTAAACACGGAACCTTGGAAAGGGTGTTGCCAGATTACGAAATTATTTTACCCGCCATGAAGGATAGTGCAATTTATGCTTTATATCCCGCAGGGCAGTATTTGCCGCCAAAAGTTAGGGTGTTCATAGACTATCTAATTGAAAAATTGTAAATACTCTGAGCAGTTACAGTGTTTTATAAATGTGCTTAGAAGTGACAGATCCTTGGTTTTTCACTTACCACATCAGATCATCTGGAATTGTATAGTCTGCATATTGCTCATCAATTTCTTCTGTCGACTCAGTGTCATTTAAAACAATAATATAACTTACGTCTCGATCTTTTATTTTATTTGCGACAATTGTTGGTACCGCATTGTATTTTTCTTCAAACTTTACAATAGCGAAACTTCCTTGTGAGATTTGATCGTGCAGTTTGTCGGTCACGTAGATATGCTTAATGAGATTGTTATCTTCAAAATTGTAAGTCACATCACCTTCGCTTAAGTCAGCTTTGTTCATTTCAATTAACTGTTTAATTTGAGCGATAATGGCTTTTTGTTTTGCAGTATCTTCTTTTTGACGATTTAGTTCTCTATCACGTTGGCGTTTTTCGGCTTCTGCTTTTTGGGCAAGCAATTTCGCTTCATCTAATTCTTGAGTGTCACCTTTTTTCTTTTGCTTAGATTGTTTATGTTTGGCTTTTTTTGCTTTTTTAACCTTTTTCTCTGTGGTTAAACCTGCTTTGAGAAACTGATCTTGAAAAGAATTACCCATGTTTTTATCCCACTTGTTATTGGTATTTATTCGGTATTATAGAGCTTATTTTTTATGGTTCAAGAGGAGGAGGTTTTATTGGCTCAATTTCGAATACTTCTTTGAAGGGTGTTTTAAATGAAAAATGCCTGAACATAACAGAGATGTTCAGGCATTTTCAGGAATGTTTTTAACTTTATTTTGCGAACGGTTTAATTAATTTTCTAATGACGTCATATTCTGCATCATTAGTCTTAGCAAAGCCATTATATTTTGGATCAAGCGCTTTTATAACTTTTAAATGTTTTGGATTGTTACCGTCAAGCTCAAGAAAAGCTTTTTTGATTTTCTCTACTAACTCCGCATCGATAGTTCCACTTACAGCAACATTGTAAGGTGGTAAATCGGGAGTTGCATACAGAATTCGTAATCCTTTATTTTCCCATTTATAGGCCATGGTATCTTTTAAAATACCAGCATCATAATAGCCAGCCATCACGGCATTAGCGATCTTGTCATAGTGACCGATGAATTCATATGATCCCAACTTTTTAAGTGGCATCCCTCCGCCAACTAAAGCGGCACGTTGTAATAAAGCGCGTTTGTCACCAAAAGCGAAACTTTTTCCTGCTAACTCATCGATTGATTTAATTGGACTATCTTCTTTTACGACGACCATTAATTTGAAAGATGCTTTACCTTTAGTTACTGTTTTAGCAATGATTTGTGCATTACCTTTTTTGTTCGCTTTTAGGTAGGCGACAGGTGTTAAATAGGCAATATCTACACTGTGTGAGGCAACCTCGTTAATTGCTGCCCCCATATTAGGCGAAAGTTTAAGACTTACGGGTATACCCAGTCTTTCACTTAAATATGTCGTTAGTGGAGACAATCTTTTATACATGATCGTTGGTTTATCCATGGCCACCGATCCCAGTAATATTTCTTTTCTATTGTCGCTAAAACTTAAAGCACTAAAGCTTATGAGTAATAAAAACAAGCAGAGGGAAGTCAATTTACCCTGATATTTCATAAAAACTCCTTTTTAAGAAATATATTACCGTTGTTAGATGATACTTTTAACATATTTAAAGTGTTCAACTCTTATGCCTAAAAATATTGATTTATCCGCTAGCCAATGCAAATCATTTGCCGGCATATTAATAACATCGTTTAATATAGATGTTCCCCAATGTTTGCCTGTGGAGAGTCTGAAAGTTTCCAGCGCCCCAATCTTTACAAATTCCTATCGTAGGCGAAGTTTTGTCATATAAATTAACGATATATACATGAATAACTTTAATGTTATCGGCTAATTCCTGGGTAATTGTAGGGTTCTTTAGATTGAGCTTTCTGATAAGTATATAATCTAGGCAAAAAATTAATAAAATCAGTAAGGTAGGTTTTTTTATAGGATGTTAATTTATAATTTATGAGTAGATATAAATAGAGAAATTGTAATTATTACATCAAATAATGAGCTTATTTGTGGCGAAAATAGGAGATTTACGCCTATTTTCACCACAAGGAAATACAAGTGTTATAAAACAGGCATACCAATAATATTGTATCCAGAGTCCACATAGATATTTTGGCCAGTGATACCCGATGCTAAATCAGAGCATAAAAATGCACAGGTATTACCAACTTCTTCAATAGTGACATTTTTTCGTAAAGGTGCGTTTTCTTCGACTTGGTGTAACATTTTTCTGAAATCACCAATACCGG
>Ga0316207_10004831_pt1 | contig 11456 bp, 13 predicted proteins | sample 6weekpyrite_MG_FD_204943 | JGI IMG/M metagenome (GOLD analysis project Ga0316207, IMG submission 204943) | Microbial mat bacterial communities from mineral coupon in-situ incubated in ocean water Damariscotta River, Maine, United States -... | ecosystem: Environmental > Aquatic > Marine >...
GAATTATATTCAACAGTATCCTCTGTTTTCATCTCTGACAAACTCTGGCCTTAACCGTTTAATATTACTGTTTCTACCTGCTCATCGCTGTCTGGCAGCTTAAAGCCGGCAACTGACTTACGTAACTCGTTTGCCAGAACACTTAGATTACCGATAGAAGCAGATGTTTCTTCAGTACCCTCTGACGTTTGCAGGGTGATTTCCTGTATAACGTTCATGGTATTTGATACATCCATCGCAACCGATGCCTGTTTATTTGCAGACGTTGAAATACCGGTAATTAATTCCGCCAGCTCATCCGATACATTTTCAATTTCAATCAATGCGTCACCCGCATCTTCCGCCATTTTCGCACCGCTTACCACGTTGGTTGTACTCGCTTCCATCGAACTAACCGCTTCGTTAGTATCCGACTGGATGGTTTTAACCAGTGCTTCAATCTGTTTAGTCGCGTTACTGGCTCGTTCAGCAAGTCGTTGTACTTCGTCCGCAACCACCGCGAAACCACGACCCGCTTCACCTGCGGTCGATGCCTGAATCGCTGCATTCAATGCCAGAATGTTCGTTTGATCTGCAATTTCCGTGATCAGCCCAACGATATCACCGATTTCCTGAGAGGATTCACCCAGTCGTTTTATACGTTTAGATGTTTCCTGAATCTGCTCACGAATAGTATCCATACCGGTAATACTCTTACGTACTATTCCCGCACCTTTCTGTGCAATTTCCAGTGATTTATGTGCCACATCCACTGAGCCCGTTGCGTCTTTTGACACGGCTTTCATGGTGTCTGCCATGTCGGTTATTGCAGCTGAAGCAGACGCAATTTCTCGCGCCTGGTGAGCCGATGAATCGGTTAATCGGGTTGCAATCGCCTGGGTTTTTTCAGCTGAGGAAGAAACTTCCACCGCAGTACTGTTAATCGTGGTTACCAACGACCTGAGTGCATCAATCGCGTAGTTAACCGAATCGGCAATCGCCCCGGTAATTTCTTCGGTTACCGTTGCGTGTACTGTTAAGTCACCTTCCGCCAGGTTGGCCATTTCATCCAGTAGACGCAAAATTGCGCGCTGATTTCTACGGTTTTGTTCAAGTGCCGCATCCTCACGTTCACCAGAATCTCGTACCATTAAAATACCGGCAATGATGATAATAATTACCGCTAAACCACCAGCGCCAATACCAGCCCAGCGTACTACCGCAAGGAACTTACCGTGTTTATGAATTCCTTTTTCAAGGTTTTCTGTTTCTTTTAATATCAACTCACCTTGTTCCTCAATTTCACCGGCTGAGTCTTTTACATCAAATAAGTCGGGAGATAACTCAAGAATCGCTTCTACATGATCTGATACCGAACTGAATAACATGGCAACTTCACGAAGCTTTATACGAACCACTTCATCATCAATCTTTTTAACACGTAGCGCCTTTGAGCCTTTTAGCATCGCCTCCAACACCGCGCCAAATCGCGCTGCATCACGACCAAATCGGTCAGCCGCCGCTGCCGCACCGTCACCACCGGCCAATACCCGGTTCATGTTATTTTCTATACGCTGAGTCAGCATAAGCTGGCGAGATGCCATGAAAACCTGATGAGGCGTCGCTTTTCGTTCTACTAACAGATCTACAACCTCTTCAGAGAATGAGAGTAACTGGGGAATAAACTCCTGAATAACTAATACAAACTCACCTACTTCTGATATCGCTAATTTACCATCCAGGATATTACCAATATTACCTCGGTAGGCATCTGTGATTGAGCCAGACTCTTCTCCATACCAAAGCATATTGACAACATCATATTGAGGTAACACCGATACTGGCAAGGCAGGCAAACCCGTTGCTGGGTCACCATTTTTAAAAATTTTCAGCGTCTCATCGTAACGGTCACGAAACTGTTGTAGCTGGGCAAATGCACTTTCCCTACCCGCTGCAGCCTCTAATGACAAAGTTGCCAAACGCTGGGAAAGTAGTTTTTGCTCGGATACAAGTTCGATATGTTGTTGCTGGTAACCTTGCTGAGTTGCCGCATAAAAAAGACTGCCTGCCATCGCAACGATAGAAAGCATCAGGAGCACACCCAATAGCAAGATAGGTTTACTAATTGCTCCAATAGCAAACGGGTTTCGTTTTGCTGCGCTCATTTTATTTTATTCTCCCAGCTACTACCAAAATGAAAATATCATTCTGACTTTTTTTAATCTCTTACAACGATGCGTGTAAGAAACGCTCATCTTCTACTAGCGCATGCATACTAAACACGGGCCAGAAGCTATCGTCTTTCTGAAATGCCTGTTTGATATAGGGCTTCAAATGGTTATTCACATCAGGTAACTCATACGCCTGTTCATTTATAGAAAAGTGCCGCATCCCCTGAATCTCTTCAACAATTAGCCCAGTGTGCAAACCATTATGGTTTACCACCATAACACGAGCCGTACTCAAACTCGCTGTTGGCTCACCTGTGACAAACCGCTTTAAATCCATCAAAGGTAACAGGCCACCACGTACATTTGCTATTCCAACCACCCAGGCCTTTACACCAGGAACCCGCGTGAAAGATGGGGTATCCAGTATTTCTGACACCTCGCCCATATTTGAAAGCAAATTTGTATCGGCTATTTTAAAACCTATACCCGTCCACTCATCCGTTGCACCATCTACCGATGGCATATCCCTGGCTTTCTCCAGACATTTTTTTTCTATTTCCTGTAGCCTGTGAAAAGCATCTTGCATTATTTAATACCAGCCTTATTTTCCAGCAAGCGCTGAATTAACCCTGGCCATTAAATCGTTTTCTTTAACCGGTTTAACTATATAATCCTTAGCACCCTGACGAATTCCCCATACTTTGTCAGTTTCCTGGTCTTTTGTTGTCACAATAATAACCGGAATATGCGATGTTTCTTCAATTGTAGCTAACTGACGTGTCGCCTGAAAACCATTAATGCCAGGCATAACAATGTCCATCAGTATAAGGTCAGGTATTATCTCTTTAGCTTTCTCGATGCCTGTTTCACCTGTTTCAGAAACATGTACAGTATGCCCATTTTTTTCCAGCATGGTCTTAAATACATGCACCTCTGTTGGTGAGTCATCTACAATCAGGATATTAGCCATTAAATTTATTCAACCTCTTAAAAATATTTTTCATCTCAGCCAACGTTAAAGCAGTTTAATTTATCGCATACTCTTTAATCGCACCAAGCAAATCATCTTTAGTGAATGGTTTAGTCAGGTATTGCTCTGACCCAACAATTCGTCCACGAGCGCGGTCAAAAATGCTATCTTTACTGGACAACATAATGACAGGTGTAGATTTAAACATTCGGTTATGTTTAATCAGCGCACACGTTTGATAGCCATCAAGACGCGGCATCATAATATCAACAAAGATAATATCCGGCTTGTGCTCTGCGATCTTTGATAATGCCTCAAAGCCATCTACCGCAGTAACCACGTCACAACCTTCTTTTTTTAGTAAATTCTCGGCGGTACGACGAATAGTTTTACTATCGTCAATCACCATTACTTTCAAATCACTAATGCCTGCGGAATCTTCTGCCATAGCCGTCCCGTTGTTCCCCAAAAAGGTCTGCCTGAATCATATATCAGGCTATATTTAGTACACTCAATTGTTTGTGAAGATAGCTCATGTTATTCACTTTCGCAAATAAAAAATATCCCCCAAATAAACTAGTTACACCAAAATCTTGTGTAGCATCTTAAGGAATTATAACTAACACCATGATTATAAAGCACTTATTGCTTATTTAGTGTAAACTAAATTTCTTTTCAGCTTATAAACACATAGGGGGTACGCGCAAAATGGCATTAAATATTGGCATCGTAATGGATCCTATTAATTCAATTACCCCCTACAAAGACAGTAGCCTTGCAATGATGCTTGCTGCCCAGAAAAAAGGCTGGCACCTGCATTACATAAAACAAAATGGCCTGTACCTGGAAGAAAACACGGTTAAAGCCGATTTCAAGCCCGTACAAGTGTTTGATAATAACCAGCACTGGTTTGAGACTGGTGAGCTTGCCACCATGGAAGCGGCAAGTCTAGATATCATTTTGATGCGTATTGACCCTCCTTTTAATATGGAGTACATCTACACCACCTATTTACTGGAAATGGCCGAACAGGGTGGCAGCCTTATTGTAAACAAACCCACCAGCTTGCGAGATGCGAATGAAAAACTCTTTGCCACTCAATTCCCCCAATGCTGCACCGATGTTCTGGTAAGCTGTAATCCACAAAAACTACGCAACTTTGTTAATAAATTTAAAGATGTCATCTTAAAACCACTGGATGGCATGGGAGGACAGTCAATTTTTCGGGTCAGCCCTGACGATGCTAACCTTTCTGTGATTCTTGAAACCATGGTTGACTTTGGACAGAAGACTGTCATGGCGCAAAAATTTATCCCGCAAATAACCGATGGTGATAAACGCATTTTAATGGTCAATGGACAGGCAATTCCCTATACCCTGGCGCGCATTCCCGCCAAAGGCGAAACCCGTGGCAATATTGCCGCCGGGGGCACGGGTAAAGCGATGCCAATAACTAAACGAGAACAATGGATTGCGAGCCAGGTCGGCCCGACGCTAAAAAAAATGGGAATTTTATTTGCAGGCCTGGACGTAATTGGCGATTATTTAACCGAAATAAATGTCACCAGCCCAACCTGTATCCGTGAAATTGATGCACAGTTTAATCTAGATATTGCAGGCCAGTTAATGGATTGCATTGAAGAAATTAAATGCAAAAAATAATAGTATTACTCGCTATTTTTGGCCTCATCGCCTGCGACAAAACAGCAGAAGAATATCATCATAGCAGCCTGCACTTTGGCACCTTAATCGATATTACCCTGTACGATGTGAGCGCAAGCCAGGCCGATGCTGCTTTTAAACAGCTGGATAAAGATTTCACCTATATGCATGCAGCCTGGTCACCCTGGGAAAAAGGCGCGATGAGCCGTACCAACCAGCTGTTAAAAATGGGCGCCACCTTCTCTGCTAGCCCTGCAGTTCTGGAATTAATTAAAAAATCGACTGTTATCGCTGACCAAACCGGGCAATTATTTAACCCCGCCATTGGTGAACTGATCAATCTCTGGCAAATTCATAAACATGATGACCCGGATATCACGCCACCAAAAAAAGAGTTCATAGAACAACAAGTCAGTAAAAACCCAACACTAAGTGACATTCAAATAAACGGCGTAAAGATGCACACCGATAATAATGCGGTTTCATTAAATTTTGGCGCATTTGCTAAAGGCTATGCAATCGATCTTGAAATAGATATGTTAAAAAATATGGGCATAAAAAACGCGATCATTAACACCGGCGGTGATTTAAAAGCCATCGGCTCACATGGCAACCGCCCCTGGTATATCGCCATTCAACACCCACGAATGGATACCTGGCTGGCAAAAATAGAAACTCAGAAAGAGGAAAGCGTTTTCACTTCCGGTGATTATGAACGATATTATATATATCAGGGTAAACGCTACCACCACATACTCGACCCACGCAGTGGATATCCAGCACAGGGTGTTCAGTCGGTTACGGTTTTACACACGGACTCTGGCCTTGCCGATGCCGCCGCCACCGCCCTGTTTGTTGCCGGCCCCGAAAAATGGCTGGAAATTGCAAAAAACCTGCAATTGAAACAGGTTATGCTAATTGATGAAAAAGGTGTTATATATGTAACACCCGAGATAAAAAAGCGCTTAAAATTTAATTCTCAAATTGAGACTACAATAATAACGACAGCAGCTCTATAATACTGATATGACAAGACGACCAGTAGCACCTCCTCAGGTCACTTCAAGCGACCGACTTGGCATGACAATTTTCTTTGCCCTGTTATTTCATGGCATTGTTATTTTAGGTGTTACTTTTGTTTCCTCGCCCTCAGCAAAACAGAAAATCCCCCCTTCCTTAGACGTCATACTGGTCAATACGACAAACTCTGAAACACCGGACAAAGCAGACTATCTTGCACAAACATCACAAGATGGTGGCGGTAACAGTGAAGAAAAAGTACGCCGCACTGACTTATTTTCAGCACCTACATTATCCAGACAACCAGGCATGGCTCAGTTTCAGGCCTTAAGCCAGCAAACACCGGTAAAAAAGCAGGAATCACAAAAAGCCTTTATTACTCAGAACAACGCCAGCCATAGAGTTAAAACGCAGAAAAAAGAAACCAGAAAAGAAGTTATTGAACAAATACTAAACCCCCAGCAACAAAATAAACGTGCCGCACGCATGGCTGAAGAACTCAGCTTAACGTTGCAGGAATTCGCCCAAAAACCCAAAGAAAAATTCTTAAATTCCCGCACTAAAGAATACGTTGCAGCGAGTTATATGCGTGGCTGGGTAGACAAAGTGGAGCGACTTGGCAATGCGGATTACCCTGATGCGGCAATTCGAGCCAAATTAAGCGGCACGCTTATTCTAGATGTTGTTATTAATGCCGATGGCACCTTAAAAGAAATTAACTTACGCCGATCATCCGGTCATCAGATTTTGGATGATGCGGCAAAACGCATTGTTAAAATGTCATCTCCATTTGCGCCTTTTTCCGCTAAACTGCAAAAACAGGCTGATATTATTCATATAACCAGAAGCTGGGAGTTTCAGAGTAATCAACTAACAAGCTACTAATTACAATTCGGCCTGGATAATGAGTCTGTAAACATTACCAGATAGCGTTTTATTTTTTAGCAGGATAACTCATCACAAACCCTACCTACAAAAGCATTTATTAATGACTGAAGAAACCAACTTAACCAACCATTTTTTAATTGCCATGCCCAGCCTGGAAGACGGCAACTTCTCCCAGTCTGTCACTTATATTTGTGAGCACGATGATAATGGCGCACTCGGCATCACCATTAACCGCCCCTCAGAAATTAGCCTGTCCGAAATACTTTCTCAATTACAAATTACTGCTGTAAAAACAGAAATTAAAAATCAGATCATTCTAAGCGGGGGCCCGGTGCAGATTGATCGGGGATTTATTTTGCACAACCCGGTTGGCCAGTGGGATTCAAGCTTAAAAGTGACAGACAATATTGCAGTCACTACTTCCCAGGATATTATGCAGGCTATTGCAAACAATGAGGGCCCGGAAAAGTCACTCATTGCATTGGGTTATGCTGGCTGGGGACCGGGACAACTGGAATACGAGATGTCTGAAAACACCTGGCTAAGTTGTCCCGCAACTGAAGACATTTTATTCAATACGCCCATCGAAAAACGCTGGACTGCTGCCGCGATGTTACTAGGAATTGATTTACAATTACTGAGTAACCAGACAGGTCATGCATGAGTATTCAGCAGGTTTTAGGTTTCGACTTTGGCGAAAAACGTATTGGCGTTGCATCTGGGCAATTCATCACCTGCAGCTCAAACCCCATCACCACCCTGACCTCCTTAAATAACAAACCCGACTGGGCTTCGATAGCAGCACTTATTTCAGAATGGAAACCAGATGCGTTAATAGTAGGGCTGCCTTTTTACCTGGATGGCAGCAAAAGTGAAATGACCGAACGAGCTGAAAAATTTTCCCGTCAACTTGAAGGCCGGTTTCACCTGCCAACCTATACGCATAATGAAGCACTCAGCTCATTTGAGGCAGAACAATTTTTACAGGATAAAAAAAAACAGCATAATAAACAGGACATTGATAAAATAGCTGCCGCAATCATTGTTCAAAGCTGGCTGGAGCAAAACACATGACCCACGCTGCCGAACCAGAAAAGCTTCTGGAAAAACTGGCTACCGATCTCGAAAATCTTTTAGAACACCGGGCAATAGACAATCCTTTAATGGTTGGCATTCACACGGGTGGTGCCTGGCTAGCAGAAAAACTACACAAACGCCTGGACATTGAAGATGACTTATCCACCCTGGATATCAGTTTCTACCGAGATGACTTTTCCCGCATCGGCATGAACCCCCAGGTTAAACCCTCAAGCCTGCCACCACAGGTGGAAGATCGTCACATTATTTTAGTGGATGATGTCTTGCAAACCGGGCGCACAATTCGTGCGGCAATGAATGAAATTTTTGATTATGGACGCCCGGCATCTATTACCTTAGCCTGCCTGATTGAGCGCACTGGAAGGGAATTACCAATTCAGGCGGATGTGGTTGGGCAGGTACTTGAGCTAGCTGATAATGAACAGGTTAAACTAACCGGGCCTGAGCCACTGGCATGGGATATTATAAAAAACTAAAACATTAGATCCGCAAATGAACACAAATGAACGCAAATTAAATATGTATTATTGTACTGCTAAGAATAAATTTAACAGATGGAAGTGTGTAGTACATTGAAAAATATGCCTGTTATTTTTTTGCGTTCGTTTGCGCTCATTTGCGATCACCATGCTTTTTTTGTTCAGGAGCCAGTATAGATGGTTAACAAACCCACCCGCCGCACTGACGACTTAATCGGTCAGGACCTGTGGAACATTCAGCTAGATGATCAGGGGCAGTTAAAACATTTCTTAACTATCGAAGGTCTGGGTACAAATATATTAAACCAGATACTCGACACCGCAGAAAGTTTTGCCGGGGTTAACGAATCGGTTAAAAAAGTACCTTTGCTACGCGGTAAAACCATTGTTAATTTATTTTTTGAAGCCAGCACCCGAACCCGCACCACCTTTGAACTTGCCGCAAAACGTTTATCCGCCGATGTACTTAATATGAACATCAGCGTATCAGCCACAAGCAAAGGTGAAACCCTGCTCGACACATTGCGTAATTTAGAAGCCATGCAAACCGATATGTTTGTAGTACGTCACGCAGACTCGGGCACCGCACATTTTATTGCCAACCACGTGGCACCTCATATTCGCGTTTTAAATGCGGGAGATGGTCGACATGCGCACCCCACCCAGGCAATGCTGGATATGTTCACTATTCGCCGCAACAAAGGTGCTGACTTTGGCAAATTACGTGTTGCCATTGTCGGTGACATTATGCATTCACGTGTTGCCCGGTCTCAGATACATGCATTAAACACCTTGAATACCGGTGAAGTCAGGGTGGTTGGCCCGAAAACATTAATTCCCAAAAACATTGAATCAATGGGTGTTAACGTTTTTCATAATTTAGAAGATGGGATTAAAGATACGGACGTAGTTATTATGCTACGCCTGCAAACAGAACGTATGCAGGGCGCATTACTCCCTAGTGAGCAGGAATACTTTCAACTTTATGGGCTAACAGAAGAACGCTTTAATCTTGCCAAACCCGATGCCATTGTTATGCACCCCGGCCCTATCAACCGTGGCGTTGAAATAGAATCCAGTGTGGCCGATGGTGATCGCTCGGTTATTTTAAACCAGGTGACTTACGGCATAGCCGTTCGCATGGCGGTAATGTCGATGACCCTGGGTGGAAATATAATGGGTGGAAACATCACGGATGGAAACAACACCACTCAAAATCAGGAGAATAAATAATGAACAATATCCTGATAAAACATGCCCGAATTATTGACCCTAAAAACAAACTTGATGAACAAACAGATTTATTTATTAGCAAACAAAAAATTGCCGGGATTGGTAAAGCACCGGTAAACTTTAAAGCAGATCAAACCATTGATGCAAATAAACTCTGGGTAATTCCTGGCATTGTTGATATCAGTGCACGTTTACGCGAACCGGGCCTGGAACAAAAAGCCAATATAGAATCTGAAACCCGCGCAGCCGCAAGCGCAGGCATCACCACATTGTGTGTGCCCCCAGACACCGACCCGGTTATTGATGAACCCGCCGTAGTAGAATTAATTTTACGCAAAGCCAAACAGGCAAAACAAAGTCATGTATACACGCTAGGTGCTTTAACTGCCGGTTTAAAAGGTGAATTTTTAAGTGAAATGGCCAGCTTAAAAGAGGCAGGCTGCCTAGGGGTTAGCAATGCACGCCATGCTATTAACAACCCATTAATTTTACGTCGTGCATTCGAATATGCATCAACACATAACATCACTGTTTTTATTGAAGCCCACGATAAATACCTGAGTGAAAACGGCTGCGCACATGAGGGTGCCATTGCCAGTCGTCTTGGTTTAAACGCCATTCCTTATGCCGCTGAAACCGCACCCATTGCACAAATTTTAGAATTAATTCGAGATACGGATATCCGGGTTCACTTTGGACGGCTATCCTGCGCAAGAAGTATCGAATTAATTAATGAAGCAAAAGCCTGCGGCTTAAAAGTAACCGCCGATGTAGCTGCACATCAATTGCACCTGACTGAAATGGACATCAGCAGTTTTAATAGCCAATACCATGTCATTCCACCACTGCGCACACAAAGAGACAAGACGGCATTACGCCAGGGTATTGCAGAAGGCAATATCAACTGCATTTGCTCCGACCACCAACCCCATGAAATTGACGCAAAACTTGCCCCCTTTCCAGCCACTGAGCCAGGCATTTCTGGCATAGAAACATTATTACCACTAACGTTAAAACTCGTTGAAGACGGTGCCTTATCACTCAGTGCAGCCATCGCCAGCATTACCTGTAACCCCGCCTCTATTTTGTGTTTAGATACAGGTCACCTAGCCGTGGGACAAACTGCAAACTTATGTTTAATTGATCCCAATAAAGAGTGGATATTTAATGCGGATGACATGTTAAGCCACGGAAAAAACACACCGTTTTCCGGCTGGCACTTCAAGGGAAAAGTAGTGCAAACACTGATGGAAGGAAACACCGTTTATGGCCCCCTGTAAAACAAAAACCAGTTACCTGTAAAGTGGGATCAAGGGTCGCGGAACTACCAGCCCTCTAAATAAAATCTGGATGCATCCGACTTCTACCTGTTCTTTTAAGGCGTTGTGTTCTGCTTGACTATAATTAGTGTTTTGTAAGTAACGCTGTGACAGCGCACTGCCTTTAAAGAGCTGGTGTCATTTATGTATAACTTCATCATTACTCCAGGCATCGGCCTGTGTTTTATTAATATGCAGTACGACATGGTAATGATTTGACATTATGGCGTAGGCGCAAATATCTAATGCGAAGATAGCACCTATTTCTAATAATTTATCTTCTAACCATTGACGGCGATGTTCATAGCTTTCACCGGTACTGATATCGATGCCGCAGAGAAAGGCCTTACGGACTACGCGTGACATGCAGTGATAGTAGGGTGTAGCGGAGGAAAATAATAGGACACCCAAAGGAAATAATAGAAAAATAATAGAAGGAAATAATAGAAATAATAGAAATAATAGGACACCCATTATAAAAAATATAAAATCAGAATGTTTTTTATAATATATATTTTTATCGTTAAGCTAATTAGTTTTTTCTTATTTGTTTTGCTAGATTCAGGCAAAGAAACAACTTTAATAAAGTATTGAGCGAATTCAACCCACAGTTAAACTTCAGCAGAGTGCTGGTGTT
>Ga0316207_10004832_pt1 | contig 11454 bp, 12 predicted proteins | sample 6weekpyrite_MG_FD_204943 | JGI IMG/M metagenome (GOLD analysis project Ga0316207, IMG submission 204943) | Microbial mat bacterial communities from mineral coupon in-situ incubated in ocean water Damariscotta River, Maine, United States -... | ecosystem: Environmental > Aquatic > Marine >...
CAATTAATGAAAGTCGGTGCAAAATGGCAGTTGGTTATACCTTCAGAACTAGCGTATGGTGCTAGAGGTGCCGGTGCTAGTGTAGGCCCAAATCAGGTATTAATTTTTGAAATTGAGTTACTAGAAATCAAAAAATCTTAATTAGTACTCTTTGTAGCGTGGTTTAAGGAGTTTTTGCATGTCTGAACGAGTGAATCGTTTTATATTAGGATTCAGTTTAATTTCATTCTTATTTCTGGAATGGAACTATGGTGTTTATGCCATTATTTGTATTCTCGTTTTTGAGGGTGTTACTAATTTACGGTTACCTATACTTGTTTCAAAACTGCGCTACTCTACTGGTCAGACCACTGAAGGTCTGACCCTTGATTTTGATGAAAATGACAACTGCAAATTCAGTTATGAAGCTGAACGTTTATTGCGCTTCTCTGTCGCAACCACAATTTCTCTGGGTTTTATTTTTTTTGAAGAACTACTCTGGTTCTTACCCTGGTTTGTCGGTTTAAATTTATTACTTGCAGGCATTACTGGAACATGTGCTCTACTAATACTGCTTAGAAAACTGGGTTTCAAATAAATTATTCAATCAAAAAAACACATTATCAACATTACAACTGATATTGTTTAATACACTCTATTCCACAGGTATGAAAAGTATTTGACAGGTTAACAAAATGACGGAACGTGCATACAGACTTGTAGTAGGAATATCCATGTTAGGATTTTTATTCTTTCAGTTAGAGTATGCTATGTGGGCATTATTAATTCTCATGGCAATTGAAGGCCTCACAAACTGGCGAGTTCCCATACTGGTTTCTAAAATTTTATATCCTAACGACAACATAAAAGTTTCTGAGGCGGAAAATCAGAACAGTTCGTTTAATTATGAAGCTGAACGAATGTTACGCTGGATCGTTTTTACTTTAGTTCTACTCGGCACTATTTCTTACACTGGAGAAATGCTCTGGTTTTTCCCCTGGTTTGTTGGCCTAATGTTATTGCTTGCAGGCGTGACTGGCATATGCCCTATGGTAATGGCTTTACGAAAAATAGGTATGAAATAATGCATTACGGGAAAAATATCTGATTTATGGAACGCTCGATTAATGTAACAGAAGACTGGTCTAAAAACTGGCAGGCAAAAATTGCCGTACGTATTACCTCAATTGTTTTATGGTCGCTTACTTTTTTCAGCATGCTTTTCGCCAGCTTATTAATCAGTCAGGTTAGAGAAGAAACTGAATCTGAGCAAATCAAATTAATGGACCAATTATCCTATCTAGTAATACATGAAATCTACAATAGTCCAGAAAATTTAAAAACAGGGTTTGCAAGTGCTACGTCGAGTATTTTACAGAACGACGATTTTAGTGAAATTAATATTCTGTATAATAACGAAAATTACAAATACGGCCAGGCTGAGACATTAGATACAGTAATAAGTCGAAATTTATCTAATGCATTCAACATTAATATTTCTGCATCGGTTACACCTATAGAAATTTCAGTACGCGACCGACAAATTGAAATATTTATGATATTCAGTATTTCACTGGTGGGCCTTGGTGCTTTCCTGGGTCTTATTATCGATAAATATGTACGCCAGCCATTTCAAAGACTTGAATCGGCAACTCAAAGTTTTATTGCCGGTGATAAAAATACCCGTGTAGATATCTCTACAAAAGATGAATTTGGTGTTTTAGCCAACTTCATGAATGAAATGCTTGACCGTATTAATGAGAATGAAGAGAACCTGAAAAAAGAAGCTCAGGAAAGACGCAGTGCAGCGCGTAAAGTTCGGGAGCAACGCGATGTTTTACAGGTTCTCACAGATAAACTAACACTAGCTCGTGACGATGCATTTGCCGCTAGTCATGCGAAAAGTGCTTTTCTTGCAAACATGAGTCATGAACTGCGAACACCTTTAAATGCAGTGATTGGTTACAGTGAACTTTTAATAGAAATAGCCGAGGATGAAGGTCGAACCAAAGAGATAAAGGACCTCATCAGAATTCGTACTGCTGGCAAACATCTCTTAACTCTAATTAATGATGTTTTAGATATATCTAAAATTGAAGCTGGTAAAATGGAATTATTACTTGAAGTCTTTGATGTTACACCATTAGTAGAAGAAACAGCCAGTATGCTGGCACCTCTACTTATACAAAACAATAATGATTTCAGTTATGAATTAAGTGACCAACATATTACCATGTGCTCTGACATAACACGGGTTAAACAAATCCTCTTCAACCTCTTATCTAACGCGAGTAAATTTAGCAAAAATGCCAGCATTAAACTTGATGTGGAAGTTTCTGGAACAGACATGATACTTTTTAAGGTAATAGACTCAGGAATAGGTATAGACCAGTTACAAATAGAAAAACTCTTTAATGAATTTTCACAGGCTGATGACTCTACTACCCGCGAATACGGCGGAACAGGGCTTGGACTTGCTATATGTCGCCGCCTAAGTCGTTTAATGGGTGGCGATATAACAGCCACCAGCGCACCAGGTAAAGGCTCTACTTTTATAGTCAGCCTGCCTTTAAAATCTGAATTAACCGCAGAGAATATTTCATGAATAAAATTTTAATTGTTGAAGACAATGAAATGAACCGTGACATGCTGACTCGAAGACTTCAAAGAAAAGGCTTTGATACAGAAGTCGCTATAAATGGTAAAGAAGCTTTAAGCCAGGCTAAACTTTATAAACCTGATATTATTTTAATGGATATGAGCCTACCTGTTATGGATGGATGGGAGGCTACTCAGTTATTAAAAAAACAGAATGAAACTCTACACATTCCTGTAATTGGTTTATCTGCTCACGCACGAGAAGTTGATGTTATTCGAGGCAAAGAAGCGGGCTGCGATGCTTATGAAACAAAACCCATAGATCTTGATAAACTCATTAATACCATGCAATCGCTAATAACTGACAAATAATATAAATCTCTATTACAAAAATAAAATCATCAACTCGTCATTCAATATTCTGCACCTGCTCTCTCATCTGCTCAATTAGAACTTTTAGCTCAACGGCAGACTGAGTAGTCTCTATATCCGTTGATTTAGAGCCCAGTGTATTTGCCTCACGATTAAACTCCTGCATTATAAAATCAAGACGCCTTCCTACCGGTTCATTACGTTTTAATACTTTCTCAACCTCTACAAAGTGACTTTCCATACGATCAAGCTCTTCATCCACGTCCATTTTTTGTGTCATAAAAAGTAGTTCCTGCTCAAATCGATCTTTATCATAATTGGACTTTAATTCTTCTACTTTATTTAATAGTTTATTTCTGGTTTTTTCTAACACCTGTGGTCTTCGCTGTCGTTCGCTACTAACAATTAATGTCATAGCCTTGCAGCGATCTTCTATCATCATCTGTAAACGCTGACCTTCACTTTCACGTGATTCAAGCATACTGTTTATTGCCTGATCAAATAAATTCAGCGCTGAATTAATAACTGGACTTAAGTCCATCTCCGTTGGCTCGAGCACCCCCGGCCATTTTAAAACTTCAAGCACATCCATTTCACTGGGTTGATGCAGTTTCGTGCTAATCACCTGACAGGCGCGCATTACCTCATCAACATACTCTTCATTTACAGACAATTTTGTTTGTATATTCTCGGCTGCTTTATAACGCAAATTGCACTCTACTTTTCCACGTTTAATGCTTTTATTTAAACGTGTACGAACGTCATTTTCGATACTACGCAATTCTTCCGGTAACTTAATAGTGACATCCAGGTAACGATGATTAACAGACCTCAGCTCCCATACAAGTGATCCCCAGGGATACTCTTCACTACTTCTGGAAAAAGCCGTCATGCTATTAGTCATTTTTTTCACCTGTTATTTTAATTTTACTCAGTGTATCACTGACGTACACTCATTATGACTTTATTGCTGTAAAACCGTATAATTCACACAACTGATTTTAAGGACCTGTTATGCGCCCTAGCAAACGCAATGCCAATCAAATGCGTGAAGTAAAGATTACCCGTAACTACACTATGCATGCGGAAGGCTCTGTTCTGGTAGAGTTTGGCAATACAAAGGTATTATGTACTGCAACTGTAGAGAGCAAGGTGCCCGGCTGGTTACGCGGTAAGGGCTCTGGCTGGGTGACCGCTGAATATGGAATGCTACCACGTTCAACAGGTGCACGAATGCGACGCGAGGCAGCTGGTGGAAAACAGGGTGGCCGAACAATGGAAATACAGCGACTTATAGCCCGCTCTTTACGCGCTGCTATAGACCTCAAAGCTTTAGGTGAAAATATGATCACTATTGACTGTGACGTTATTCAGGCCGACGGTGGAACTCGCACCGCCTCTATAACAGGTGGCTATGTCGCACTTGCGGACGCTGTCGAATTCCTAATAGAAAAAAAACAGCTTTCATCAAATCCTTTATTTGGCAAAATAGCTTCTGTTTCTGTTGGTATTTTTAATGGCACTCCTGTACTTGACCTGGATTATGACGAAGACTCAAATGCAGAAACAGATATGAATGTTGTTATGAACGATAATAATGCGTTTATTGAAGTTCAGGGCACAGCTGAAGGCCATGCTTTTAATCAGGATGAGCTTAATGCCATGTTAGACCTCGCTAAAAAAGGCATTAACGAATTAATGCAAACCCAACAACAGGCATTACAGGCATGAGCAAAACAACCTTAGATAAAATAATTCTAGCCAGTGGTAACGCGGGCAAAGTTCGAGAAATTAATAAACTGCTTTCTATTCATGGGATAGAAGTTGTACCGCAAACTGAATTTGATGTTCCAGAGGCAGTTGAAGACGGTTTAACCTTTGTAGAAAACGCTCTAAAAAAAGCCCGACATGCTGCAAAATTAACAGGCTTACCTGCAATTGCAGATGATTCAGGTATTGAGGTTGATGCCTTAGGCAAACAACCTGGAATTTACTCTGCACGCTACTCAGGCGAGGATGCAACAGACACTAAAAATAATGAAAAAATGCTATTTGAACTTTCTGGCATAGCTGAAGAAAAACGTACGGCTCGTTACTGGTGTGTCATGGTATACCTTGAAAATGAAAATGATCCAACACCAATAATTACTCAGGGAACTCTTGAAGGTAGAATCCTGGACGCTCCCCGTGGTGATGGTGGTTTTGGTTATGACCCTATTTTCTGGCTACCTGAACAGAACTGTGCTGCAGCGGAATTAAGCATGGAAGAAAAAAACAAAATAAGCCATCGAGCTATTGCCCTGAATGCATTAGCTGATGCACTTAAGAATAAATCGAATTAATATAAATACTTATACCTGAACTTTCAGATTTATTTAAAGTTAATCCTAACCATTGAAACCAGATAGATAACCGGATCGTATATAATTGAGGTCGAGGTCGAATTTTCTAATAACAATAAACACAACATCTTTAAATGAAAATTAAATTTGAATCCTGCACCTAACGCACAGTCGAAAAGCCATGACCATACTAACCTGTTCCGAACTTAAACTAGATCAGCTTCAATCTGTTTTAGGAAAGTATGATTTAATTATCCACCTAATAGATGATAACAAAAAAATACCCGGCAGCTGGTTTGGTGAACCTGAAGCAGGAATCATTGAAAATAATTTATACATCCGCAATGATACACCTGTACATTCAGCACTACATGAGTCATGCCATTATATATGCATGGCACCCGAACGCAGAGATAAGCTACACACCAATGCCGGTGGTGATTATGATGAAGAGAATGGTGTTTGTTATTTGTCCATTTTATTAAGCGACTATATTGATGATTTTAGTCGTGAACGAATGTTTAGTGATATGGATGAATGGGGTTACACATTTCGTTTAGGCTCAAGCCAGAAATGGTTTGAAGAAGATGCAATAGATGCATTTAACTGGTTAGCCTCACATGGAGTCCTTACCTCTTCTGGACTGATTAGCTGGAATTTCAGATAAATTAAAGCGACATATTAATAACAAATAACGAATAATTAAAAAGGGGCTTACGCCCCTTTTTAATATGATCATAATTTTATAAATTATTAAAACATGAAATTACCTTGAACACTTAGAATATCAACGTCTGCTTCGTACTTACCCGTTAAAGTATGACCAAATGCATCTGTATTATTTATATCGGTATCACCAACAAATAAATGACTATAACCGATATCGATAGAGGTACTATCATCTATCGCATACCCCAAACCTAAGCTTAACCATGTACGGTCATCGCCAGGAATACGAGCAGTACGATCTTCCGGAGATGGAATTGGCGTCTGATCATGTGCAGCACCAAAACGCAACACCATCTTCTCACTTGTTTTATAATTTGCACCTATGGCAAAGCGGAAGGAATCATCCCAATTCTCAGGAGTTGTAGATGTTGGTTGGACCAGATTATCAAACTTAACCACCAACTCATCAAAGTTACTCCACTTAGTCCATGTAACATCTGCCATAATTGCAAAGTCAGATGTTACATCACGAAAATAACTAACCGAAATCTGAGGCGGTAACTCTATACCTGCATCTATACCTGTATCTGAAAAGAATGAACTTGCTGGACCAGCTCCATCAATCAATGCCTGTAGACTCGGGTCGACAGTAAAGTTTACTTCTCCACTTAAATTAGAATCTATTGAAGAACGGTATGCGAAACCAACTCGTGATGATGAGTCAATGTCATACAACAAACCTGCATTCCAACCTATATTCCAGTCATCCCCTTCTAATGACTGAGAACTATCCTGAGCCAAATTTCCTGAAACCAAACCCAGCCCACCAGGTAAACATGTTGCGACAGCTGTTGCCTCATCAGCTCCACCAGCCTGCACCAAACCTACACAGACTGATGCTGAATCTATATTGTTTTCGAGTTTTGCTTCGATATATTGTAAACTCAAGCCCAATCCAATCGATAAATTGTCACTATACTTAAAAGCAAAACTTGGGTTTATATTAACAGTTGAGACTTCAGAAAGTGTAGCTCCGTATCGACCTATCCAGTCCGAGTCATAATCTGTGGATAACCCGAAAGGTACTGTAATGCCTACACCAAACCAGGCATCACCACCAAGCTCAGTTGTATAATAAAAATTAGGTATAAATGCAGTTACACCACCGTCATCTTCAGCACCTGAAATAGGCGCGCCCCCACCTAATGCACTTAAAGAGGAACCGCCATCTGTAAAATCAGCAGATGGTGAAATAATATGACCTGCTACTGAAATATGGCTCCCTTTTAAACGAGTCATACCAGCAGGATTAAACCACACTGTTGATGCATCTTCGGCAATTGCTGAACCACCTGCAAACGCATTACCCATACCACTTGCACTATTTTCAATTAAGGCAAAACCAGCTGCTGAAGCCTGAGATGTGTAGAGGCCACCAATTAAAGCAGCCGCTATAGCAATATGTACTGAATTTTTACTTTTCATATTGAACGTTCCTGTTTTTATATTTAATTATGGAATAAAATCAATAATAAACCTGATTTTCGATTAATCAATTTATATTTTACATATATCTTACTTTTTACCTTTCAATTGCTCTTGGTTTACCATCTTCATTAATCGCAACATAAACTAAACTCGCTTCTGTTACAGCTGTTGTAGTAACGATGCCTTTACGCATGTGTTGTGCATAAACCTCTACTTTTACAGTTACCGAAGTTCTACCCACTTTAACCACTTCAGCATAACAACTCACAAGATCCCCAGCAAAGACAGGTTTTTTAAACTCGAAGGAGTCCACTGCCCGGGTAACTATAGCACCGCCAGCCCTTTCAGCGGCCGGAATGCTACCTGCAATATCAACCTGCGACATTATCCAGCCACCAAATACTGTGCCACCCTGATTAAGATCTGAGGGCATTGCCGGCACACGAATTACCGGTATTTTATTTTTGGGTAACGAATCTTTAACCATTTATATCACTCACCCTGTTTGATATTTTACCTGGACACTAGAATTGATCGGCGTTTCATTGACCTGTATTCAGCAACCAATTTTCTAAATAACATTACTAATAACATGGTTCTTGATTATCGATGATCGTCATATAAAAGCTCAATTTCCTGAGCAAATTTTTCCATGACTTTAGGTCGTTTAATTTTAAGCGTAGGTGTTAATAATCCGCCGTCAACCGTCCACGGCTCTAAGGTAATATGCGCCCTGCGTATTTTTGCATAACCTGGGAAATCTTTTAGTCGAGCAGAAACTCTATTTAGGATAGCTTTTTCAATTTTACGATCTGAAAATGCCTCCGGTGATTCAGGGTGTATATTTAAACTCACTGCCATATCTGACCAGGCATCAGGATCAAGAACCAGTACCGCTGTAAGAAATGCCCTTGCCTCACCAATAATCATTACCTGTTCAAATAAGGAATCCAGAGCAATTGCCATTTCCATATCATTGGGGGGAATTTTTTCACCATTCGCGAGCACCATAATATCTTTCAATCGTCCGGTAATATAAGTATGCCCGTCATCATCAATACGAGCCTTATCTCCACTTTTAAGCCAGCCATCCTCTGTGAATGAATCTTTAGTTGCCTGTTCATTTTTCCAGTAACCCAACATGGAGCAGGGGCCATGACTTTGTAATTCATCATTTTCACCCACGCGAATTTGTGTATTAGGTAATACCGTTCCTATGCTTGAAGGGATATTATCATCGGGACGATTAACACATACCACTGGACTCGATTCGGTTAACCCATAACCCTGTAATAAAGGCAAACCTAAACCAATAAATAGTTTGGCGACATCCTCTGATAAAGCAGCTCCACCACAAATTGCAATTCGTAATTCACCACCTAATTTTTCCAGAACTTTCGATGCAACCAGTTTATTTAATGTTGGCCAGAACAATAACTTGGGATGCCAGCCAGCGCGCCCCTGTTCATGTAAAAATTTTCGCCAGCCAACATTGACGGCTGATTTAAATAAAAATTGTGCGACAAATGATTTTTGCTTTAAACCCTCCTGAATTTTTCCATATACTCGCTCATAAATTCGCGGCACTGAAACCAGCGTGGTAGGTTTAATGTTTTGCAAATCATCGGCCAGCGTTGCGATCGATCGAGCATATACCACTTCTGCACCCAATATCATGGGCAAATAATAGCCAGCCGTACGTTCCAGCATATGAGACAGAGGCAGAAAAGACAGAAAGCGCTCACCTGGCTTCCATTGATTACATACCGCTGATGCGAACGCATTTGCAAGTATGTTTTTATGCGACAACATAACACCTTTTGAGCGACCTGTTGTTCCTGACGTGTATACGATTGACGCTAAGTCGTCAGCATTTACTTCTCGGGTCTGCACATCACCGGTCAAACCAAAGACCCAATCTGATAATGACTCAAGCTTACTGTCATCTGGTTCATCATCTTCAGAAATACGTTTTAAGCTGATAATTCTCTGCAAACCACCCAGATCAACATCTGCCTTTAATAGTCGATTCCATTGCGGTCTATCCTGAACAAATAGAATTTTAATTTCAGCATGATTAATAATGTATGCCACATTATCAGGCCGATCATCAACATATAGTGGCACGGTCACCAGACCGAGGCCCAAGGCAGCCTGGTCAAAAACAACCCATTCACGGCTATTTTTTACCATAATGGCGACCTTGTCGCCGGGCTGTAAATCATCTTTAATAAAAGCGGCTTGCCATCTTGCAACTTCGTTTGCCATTTCCTGCCAGCTGGAAACTGTCCATTTCTGACTAGCTATATCGTATTGTCGATAAGCCGTACTATCAGGCGTTTTATTTAATCGCTCACGAAACAAGCCAGGAAGGCTATGCACATCAGTCTCTTGAATAAGTTCTATTTCCATTTATATAACAACCCTGTTTGAGTTTTTAATCATCTTAATTATTTTCAGTAATTATTACTGCTTTTATTCATTATTACCAGTTAGACACTGTTTTCTTATAAATACTCTTTATTTAAGCCACCACAAGCGAAGCCTTAATCCATATTCAGATGTATATCCTTTTTCAATAAATTGTATTTCACCTTCAGCATCAACAATAAAACTATTCGGTACACCTTTCACAGAAAACACATTCGCCCACTCACCATCTTCATCAACAATAACTATAGGAAAATCAAGACTTTCATCATTTAGAAATTGTCTAACCTGGGTATCACCTCCGCTCCAGGAAGCTATTGTGATAACCTGATAATCATTAGCGAGATTAGCTATATTGTTATTTTCAAACTGACAAATTGGACACCAGGTTGCCCAGAAGTGAATTAACAGAGGTTTGCCCTGAAACTCACGTGAGTCGATATTTTCATTAGTTAGTGTAGTTGCTAATATTACGGGCGCCTGGCCCTTTATGTTATCTACTGATTGCCAGGCTCTAATTAAGATATAAATTATAAATACAAAAACTATTTGCAGTAGTATTTTGAAAAACCTGTTCTTAGGGTATATTTTTTTTATATTTAGCATAAAGCTATGGTGCTTCTGCAGTAAATATTGCCCTAAGTGGTGCAGGGTAGCCTTCTATCGTTTTGCTGATATCGTCTGGATCGAGAAAATCCTTTAAAGAGTGAAACTGCATCCACTCAGTTGACCTTTGCTCTTCCAAACTGGTAAAGCTTTCATCAACGAGTTTAACGTTTTTAAACCCACAACGTTGCAACCATTTAATCATTGCTTTACTACTAGGTAGAAACCACACATTGCGCATTTGAGCATACCTGTCTTGCGGTATTAACACCTGAAACTCGTCACCAGGAACCACGAGCGTTTCTAGCACTAACTCTCCACCAGATTTCAAACACTGCCTTAACTGGTAGAGATGATCAACAGGTGATTTTCTATGGTAAAAGACCCCCATAGAAAATACAGTATCAAATGCTTTTAAGTTATCAGGTACTGCTTCAATACCAATTGGCAACACAAATACACGATCTTCATTTATAAAATGTTGAAGTGCCTGAAACTGCATAACAAATAATGGGGATGGATCTATACCTATTACCAGTTCTGCACCCATACCTCGCATTCGCCAACCATGATAACCATTTCCACAACCCACATCTAAAATCGTTTTTCCCTGCAAAGGTTTAATAGCTGAAGAAAGTCGCTGCCATTTCAAATCAGAACGCCATTCTGTATCAACAAACACACCATGAATATCAAATGGTCCTTTTCTCCACGGCATTAATTGCTTCAGAGTTTTCTTTAGACCTTCTTTTTCTGTTTCATTTAAAGGTTTTTGTGGGCTGACCGTAACTTTTGCTGAATTTAAATCAACCTGTAATGCCTTTATTTCTGGTAGCGATTCAAGGGCATTCTTCCAACCAGGCAAACTTCCATAAGTATCATTGCATAAACCCTGTTCAATTTGTTGTTCTAAATTAACTAGCCAGGGCTCAAGTTCGGTACCACGCATTAATTCAATTAATTTATTAAA
>Ga0316207_10004834_pt1 | contig 11451 bp, 11 predicted proteins | sample 6weekpyrite_MG_FD_204943 | JGI IMG/M metagenome (GOLD analysis project Ga0316207, IMG submission 204943) | Microbial mat bacterial communities from mineral coupon in-situ incubated in ocean water Damariscotta River, Maine, United States -... | ecosystem: Environmental > Aquatic > Marine >...
CATTCGAAGTGGCTATGTTGTTTTTGTTTTATGAATTCTTTGGCATTGTCACGAACCTTGTTGGCGGCTGGTTAGGTTCACGTATTGGCCTAAATCTTACAATGCATATTGGCATGGCGATGCAGGTAATTGCATTAGCGATGTTAATGGTACCTGAATCATGGCTGTCCGTTTTCTACGTTATGTTTGCTCAGGCACTGTCTGGTATCGCAAAAGATCTTAATAAAATGTCTGCCAAAGCAAGTATAAAAACTTTATTACCAGAGCAGGGCAGTGACACAACCTTATTTAAATGGGTCGCCATTCTAACCGGTTCAAAAAATACTTTAAAAGGCGTCGGCTTTTTTGTTGGCGCAGTATTGCTTCAGCAACTTGAATTTCGTGGTGCATTAGCCGTTTTATCAGCAGGGCTGCTTTGTGTTCTTATCATTACAGCATTGTTATTGCCCTCCGGTTTGGGCAAGGCTTCCTATAAACCGAAGTTTAAACAAATTTTTTCCAATACGTCTGAAATAAACTGGCTTTCAATTGCGCGTTTCTTTTTGTTCGCATCCCGTGATGTGTGGTTTGTTGTTGCGTTACCGGTTTATCTCTACTCGGTTTTAAAATGGCCATTTATGGAAGTAGGTGGTTTTCTGGCATTATGGGTGATCGGCTATGGCATCATACAAGCCAGTGCACCGACGTTATTACGCCGCAGTCATCATGGTAGAGGTCCTACCGGAAATACTGCCAAGGTTTGGGTATTCGGGCTTTTTCTTATTCCGTTGTTAATTGCTTCAGGTTTGAGTTTAAATATTCAACCACAATTTGTGCTTATTCTCGGCTTAACCATTTTTGGTGTGGTGTTTGCTATTAACTCTGCAGTACATTCTTATTTAATTGTTGCATGGTCTAGTCATGAGAATGTATCAATGAAAGTCGGTTTTTATTATATGGCTAACGCAGCAGGGCGACTGCTTGGTACACTCTTTTCCGGTCTTATTTACCAGACGCAAGGCTTGATAGGGTGTTTGATCTGGTCAAGCGTATTGATTTTATTAGCAGGGGTGTTTTCTTTAAAATTGCCAAAGCACGCAAACAGCTAATCCACCCCATCGTCACCATTATTTTCAGACTCCATTGGCAGACCCGCTAATTTCCATTCAGGAAAACCGTCTTCAAGACGTCGTGCGTTTAAACCTTGTTTTCGGAGTTGTTCAACAGCATCAAAAGCCAATACGCAATGAGGACCACGGCAATAGGCAACAATCTCCTGATTCTCGTCAAATTCTTGTAACTTTTGTTTCAACTCATCAACGGAAACATTTATCGCCCCTGGCACATGTCCTGCTGCAAACTCTTCAGCGGGACGCACATCTAATACAGTCACCAAACCCGTTCTAACACGTTCCAGCAGCTCTTTACGTGGAATAGGCTCTAGATCGTCTTTTACCGTAAGGTAGGTATTAACCATTTGCTCAACCTCGGCTATGTGATGCTGTGCAACAAGGCGCAGGGCATCGATAAGCGTAATAACATCATAGCCACTGAGTCTGTAGAAGACCTTTAAGCCTTGTTTACGGGCAAGCACAAGACCAGATTGACGTAACATTTGAAGGTGCTGTGAGGTATTTGCAACGCTTAATTTAGCTAGTTTAGAGAGCGCATCAACACTTCGTTCACCTTGAGCCAAAAACTCTAATATCTCTAAACGATGGCCATTTCCGACAGCTTTACCGACTCTGGCTAACTGTGAGAAGAGATCTTGTTTAAAGTTTCCTGTTGTTGCGCTCATTACATTATCCTGATTCAACTAATCACTTGAATAGTAGAACCAATCATTGATAAACACCATTACATAATAATCTACAACTTTACATAATATACATTATGCGCACTACGATATATTCAGATTGACAGTTATAAACACCTCATTCAGAGTTACCTACTTCTAAGAAATAACAAAAATACCTTATATGAACTTAAAAAAAGAATTTCAGCTAGACTCGAAAATCTGCTATTTGAACCATGCAGCCGTTGGCCCGTGGCCAGACCGCACGCGTAATCGTGTTGTTCACTTTGCTAATGAGAATGTCACACACGGCGCTCAACATTATCCGCAGTGGCTTGAGATTGAAGCAAACCTGCGTGAGCAATGCCGCGCCCTTGTTAATGCTGAGTCTGTTGATGACATTGCGCTTGTTAAAAACACCTCAGAGGCCTTATCCATGGTTGCACATGGACTTGATTGGCAAGCTGGTGACAACGTGGTTATTCCGATGTCTGAATTTCCGTCTAATCGCGTGGTATGGGAGTCATTATCCAGATATGGCGTTGAAGTCCGTCAGGTCGATACTCGTTCCTCAGATGATCCGGAACAAGCCCTGATTGAGCATTTTGACGATAAAACCAGGCTGTTATCGGTCAGTTCTGTGCAATATGACATCGGTTTACGTCTGGATTTAGCCAAATTAGGCCAATATTGCAGTCAAAATAACGTTTTATACTGCATAGATGCTATTCAAAGCCTGGGTGTGTTGGCCATGGATGTAGAGGCTATTCAGGCTGATTTTGTGATGGCAGATGGCCATAAATGGCTGCTTGGGCCAGAAGGATTGGCACTTTTTTACTCGCGCCCTGCTGCCCGACAACAATTAAAACTGCATGAATTCGGCTGGCATATGCTGGAAAATCTCTATGAATTTGATAATCCAGACTGGTCTATTGCCGAATCTGCACGTCGCTTTGAATGCGGTAGCCCGAATATGCTGGGGGCGCAGGCACTGGATGCCAGCTTAAGTCTATTTACGGAAATAGGTATGGAATCAGTAACGAGAAATATCTTTAATAATACCTCCTATCTAATTGATAAATTGGATATTTTAAGCGGAATTAAAGTCCAAACACCGCACCAGACATCACGCCATGCTGGGATTGTTAATTTTAGACTTACCGATAAAGATCCTGCTGTGGTGTATGAGTCATTAATGAAACAAGGGGTTATTTGTGCCTTACGTGGGGGTGGAATCCGCTTCTCACCGCATTTTTATACCACCACCGATACGCTTGATCGTGCGCTTGCTATTCTTGCTGAAGAGCTTGGCTAGGTAAGCTATAGAGATCTGCCCTACTGCCGATAACCCGACTATACACATGAGGGTTTAACATGATATTCGATACAATCAGCAATTATTATGAGAAACAGGTTTTTCTCCAAATAAGCCTAATTCTGGGTGATGAATTCAACGATAACCCTGATTTTCTGGCCGACGTGGCCTGTGTCACCCTAAATAGTTTACCGCCACGTTACATACGACATCATGTCGATATGGCCTTTTATATGACCAGTGATGAACGTAGCGCAATGGAAAAATCAATTAATCAGGCAATACTTGATGCAATTGATTTTGTTAGAAGTCGTCAGGAATCTCAGGAAGCTGATATCAGCATAAGCCAGCCCTGAACACCGTAGGCTGTGTAAATCATTACACTTAGCACCACTGTCATCATGACCGCATTGACTGTGCCATGACTTGCATGGATACCTATATGACGTAATCCTGGTAAAGGTAATCGGTGGGTAATGATATGACCGGCATAAACTAGAGAATATATAAGGAAAAGCAATCCATAAACAAAATGGAATAACTCCTTACTTATACCCGTCCATGGAACAATCAATACTGATGCTCCCAACAAGGCCCCTATCCAGTTTAGCTCTTTCATATTGATGCTAGCGGCAAAGACACCGTAAGCTTTAGCAATAAAAGTGATTACTTAGGATCAATAGTTTCAGATAATTGTTTCAGGTAGTCCGGGCTGATGGAGTCTTTGTATTGGCGTGCAAGGTCCAGTTGTTTCAGGGCATTGTCCTGGTCACGCTTGGCATAGTAAGCACGCGCGAGGTGACCATGAATCCTTCCACTTTCCGGGCTTAACACTTCAGCTTTGAGTAAATACTTTAATGCATTATCCACATCATTTTTTTGAAAGTAAGCAAGACCGGTATACATAGTAACGGCAAAGTTATCCGGAGCCAGTTCCAGAGCCGTTTTAAAAAACCTTAAGGCATCATCATAGTTATTTCCCCTGGCCTCGGCAAAGCCAGTAGAAAACCATGCGTTGGCTGATTTTGGGTCAAGTAAGATAGCATGCTGAAAATGCATTAATGCGACTTCACGTTTATTTTCTTCACCGGGGATGGGTATTAAATCCAGTCCTTTTGGAACGTATTTAAATTGATTAAGTGCTTCATGGCCTTTTTTAAGCGCCTGCTCGGTTTGCTTCTGGCGTTCGGTTTTTTGTGCAGCATAACCAGTAAGCGGTAAAGATAACAACACGAATGTAATTAAGATATTTTTCATAATGACTATCCGCTATATGTAAACGCTGCCCATGCCAGTGGGTGTTCACGATCTTTAATAAGGCTGCGTTGCGCTTTTCTTAATGCATCGGGTGCGGAAAGTCCTGAGCTCATTCCCTTGTAAAGACGTTTCATCAATTCGGCAGTTTGTATATCGGGTACACGCCACAAACTCATCACAACACCTTTGGCTCCGGCACGCATGAAGGCCGTGTTAAGCCCTGCTACGCCCTCGCCTTGTTCAATATCACCAACGCCTGTCTCGCATGCAGAGAGTACGACAAGTTTTGTTCCTTGCAGATCCATCGCGGCCAATTTCAATCCGGTAACCACCCCCTCTCCCGTTTTATTAGCAATACCCGTGTTAGCACCACTTAAAATAAGACCGGATTTTTCCAACGGATTAGTAATAGCAGGATCAGGCAAAAAGAAACCATGTGTAGCAATGTGTAACACGGAAGGATTGCGCTGCTGTTTAAGTAGTGACTCGGATGCATCGGACTGGAGATATGTTTTTGTTGCACCGTTGAGTATGGTGTTAATCGAACTAGCCTCTTTAGCCGTTGCAGGCAAGCGACCAATACATGGTTTGTCGAAATTGCGTAGTACCGATTGTGTGAGTGAGCGAGAACCAGTTTGGCTATCGCAAAGCGCTGCATCAGATCCGTGATTGAAATCCGGATCTGCAAAAATAACTGTATCAGCACCTTTATCATTTTCCGTTAGATTTTCCCGGAGCAGTGCTCGGGCTGATGGCACCGTTCGGATGGAGTACTTTTCTACCAGGTACTGTTTTTTATCTTTATCATAAAGCAAACCGAATGGCATCAGTGCGAGCAGACCTTCTGCTGAGATAATTAATTCATCGTAGCCTGCGATGATGCCCGGGATTTGCCTGATGGTCTTATCGTAGAGTTCCGCAAGCTCTTTGTTAAGCAAGCGCTCCGAACGTTTAGGCTTTATCTTACCGTCAATAGTGTCGTTAATAAGATCGCGAATCTTCTTGACGCGTTGTTCGATAGTAATAGCGTCATCACCCAGGCGGTGCAAGCGAACCTCACCATTTCGATCGTAGCTGAAGACGGCATACTGGTAAGTGTATAATTTAACAAAATCAAGATAGATGGCGTTTTCAGGTATGCGCTTGCGAAGCTCATCAAGTGGAATGTTCTTATCAAGACGTAACGCAGGGATGTCTTTTTCAAGTAACGCCAAGGTGTTTTTTGATAGCTGACGAAGACGAGTTGTTTGTTTTTGCTGACGTTGCCAGTCACTCCCAGCTCCGGTCATACTGCTTAAGGTTTTTCTCGCATCAAAGTAAGTGTCAATACGTTGCTTGAGCGACTCATCACTTGTCGACTGACGAGTCAATGTTAAAGTATTATCGACTGCGTTGACGCTTCCCTTGAAGTTCACCCAGGCTTCAAATGCTTTCCTGAGCGGATCCTGGCGTCGCTTTTTATACGCTGCCAGTTGTTTATCGTAGAGCTGATTGTTCTTTTTGCTTTGTTCCTGCCAGTCTGGCGAACTAAAATCAACAAGAGGTGCAGACTGTGGATAGTCATCGCCATATGCCTGCGTTAGCCAGCTGGCCGCGATAAAATCCTGGCCAATATTATTATATTGTTGGCGAATCGCCAGCTTCTGTTTTTTATTCAGATAGGTAAAGCTATTTCTCTCGTATTCGTTATACGCAGTGAATAGTCGATTGGCCACATCGAAACTTTCAAAGTATTTGTTTTCCCACGCCATTGATATGTAGAGCTTTTGAATGGCGGCAAGCGTTAACGGGTGTGCGTCACCATATAGCTGCGAATAAATATCGACAGATTTCTGGTAATCAGCTTTGCTTGCCTTACGTTCTTGCGCAGTCAACTCAACCGCCACTGAACCACTAAACATTCTGGCATCACCGCTCTTCAAATAAAGTTCAGCAAGATTAGGACTGTAATCACCATATAGCCTTAAGTATTTCTCTCTTGCTATATCATATGCTTGCAGCGCATATGTTTTTTCTTGTTGCAAAGCGAGTGCATCACCATAGTTAACATAGCCTAATGCGGCAAATGGGCTGTCGTATCCATGCTTGCTGATTATGTCGATCAGGTTGCGCTGGATTATGGCAATGTCATAATTTTTTTGTTTTGCGAAATATTCAGACCAGTTATTGTTATACGGATTATCAACATCGGGTCCATTTTGTGTAAGACGCTCCTTCGTGACATTGATAAGTATAAGAGTATTATTGATTTCGCCGCCGTACTTATCACCAAATTTTTTCAGAAGAGTAAGTTTATTCTGAAGAGCCGTTAGCGCATCGGCATGCTGGTTCAACTTTTCATAGTAGCCAACAAGAGCGCTATAGGCGCTGATAAAGATCTCGGCATAATCAGCTGACGATCCTTTGTATAGACGTATGGCGCTTTTTTGTGAGGTGATAGCTGAAACAGTGTCGCCATTACGATCCTGTATAAGGGCCTGCATTGAAAGTGTACTAGCTCGTTCGACTGGAGCGTAACTGTCGGGAAATTCTTTTTGCAACGGTATCAGTTTGGCTGATAGTGCTAATGCTTTTTTATCATTTTGGGAAATAAAGGCGGTATGAAAAAGATTTTGCAGTGCAAGAGTGTAAGCCTCACGAGGCCCCTCTTTCTCTAGCTCAGGAAGAATAGGTTCAACAATGCTTTTGGATTTCTTTATTTCACCTGTCAGTAAGTATGTATTTGCAAGACCTAATCGCGCTTCAAGCAATTTTTTCTTTGAAAGTGCTTCGCCCTGCTCAACTTTTTCGAACCCGGCACTGAACAGGCGTAGCGCCTCTTTATAATCAGGCTTGGCAACAGCTTTAAAAGCAGCATCAAAATCATCTACGGCGCTTCCGATTGCGTATGCACTTTGACATAGCAGCAAATACAGTAGCACCAGGATTTTTTTCATATCAGGCTGGGTTTGCAGTCTTAAACAGATTAAAGAAATTTTCAGTTGTCGCCGTGGCAATATTTTCAAACGTATCACCACGCAACTCGGCAATTTTTTCAGCAACATGCTGTACATAGGCGGGTTGATTGGTTTTACCTCTAAATGGCATCGGTGCCAGCCAGGGAGAATCCGTTTCTACCAACATGCGATCCAGCGGTACTTTTTGTGCCACTTCCTGCAAGGTTGTTGCACTTTTGAAAGTGACAATTCCTGAAAAAGAAATATAAAAGCCTAAATCCATCGCTTGTTTTGCTGTTTGCCAGTCTTCGGCAAAACAATGCATCACTCCACCAATGTCGTTGGCTTTTTCTTCCTGTAATACTTTAATGGTATCTTGCTTTGCTTCGCGGGTATGAATAATTAAAGGCTTGCCTGCTTGCTTTGCTGCTTCAATATGTCGGCGAAAGCGATCACGCTGCCATTCCAGATCACCTTCACTACGAAAATAATCCAGACCGGTCTCCCCTATTGCAATAACTTTATCATTATCAGCTAATTCAACTAACTGAGAAACACTCGGGTCAACACCTTCGTGTTCATTTGGGTGAACCCCCACTGATGCAAATACTTTTGGCATATCCTCGATAGTGTTTAACATACCAGGATATTGTTCTAAATTAACTGACACACAAAGCATATGACTTACGCCGTTTTCGTGGGCATAGGCAACGGCACTAGCCGGATCGCCACCGAGTTTTTCATAATCCATTAAATCAATGTGACAGTGTGAATCTATTAACATGATGTGGGTATTGCTCAGAAGGTATGACGGTAAAGTAAAAGTATTACATTGTGTGCGTGGCACGATCAGACTGTAATGCGCCAGCTAAGTAGGTTTCAATTTTGTTACGCGCAGCACCGTTGTCCAGATCACTGAATTGAACGCCCACTCCGGCTGCACGGTTACTTTGTGCGCCCTTAGGGGTAATCCAGATAATTTTACCTGCAACCGGGATCTTTTCACTCTCATCCATTAATGTGAGAAGCATAAATACTTCATCGCCCAGCTTGTAAGCCTTATTGGTCGGAATGAACAAGCCGCCATTCTTTACAAATGGCATATACGCAGCATACAAGGCTGTCTTATCCTTGATTGTCAGGGACAAAATTCCTTGTCTTCCGGGCATTTTTGGAGCTGGCATAGAGGTACCTTGTTATTTTTACTTATTTTAGCACTAACATACGAAAATTATAGACGATTCTTCGGTAAAGCGGTCCATCGAATCAATATTTCTTCAAATAATAGCTGCTGGTTAACCTGTGTGGTCGATAAGAGCCTCGATGCCTCATACAAATGGGGCAAATAAGCGTGTAAAGCATCAATATCAAGCTGGCTGGCAAGGTGACTCAGTCGTGAACGCTGGCTAGGACAGGCTATTGTGGCCAATTGGCCGCTTTGTGCAAGACGAATGATGTCCATGACCCAGTTAGTTAGCCAGTTTACGCTGAGCAGACCGTCTTTTTTCTGCCATTCGGCAGCAATCGACAAGGGATCTTTACGGCGTGCTTGCAATGCTTCAAGTGTATCAAGCCCGTTTTCGTATCGTGCTTCAATGCTATCGTCATTATTAGCCAGGTTAAGCGCTGTCAGCGGTGCGCCATCGGCAATTTCTAACCACTGCTCGGCATTTGAAACCGATTGTGCTTTAAGCCAATCACTCGCGACGGCGTATTTAGGTGCAATAAAATTAATGCGTTGGCAGCGACTTCGAATAGTGGCTAACAAGCGCTGTGGTGCGCTGCTTAACAGAATTAAAATCGTATTATCAGCAGGCTCCTCAAGTGTTTTCAGCAAGCTGTTGGCTGCCGCGCGATTCATGTTTTCTGCCGGACCAATTAAGACAACTTTATAGCCCCGTTCAAATTGCGCGCTTAAGCTGGTAAAGGATGCTAATGCCCGTACCTGATCAACTTTGATCGCTTTCCCAGCCTCTTCGGGCTCAATGCGCGTTATATCCGGATGGCTGCCCGCTTTTAGTAATAAACATCCTCGACACTGTCCGCAGGCTGCTCCCTTTTCATCCGTATCATGACATAGCAGGCTTTCAGCGAACTGTTCGGCAAATTGATGTTTACCTAATCCTTCCGGTCCACTTAAAAGAACGGCATGGGGCAGTTTTCCTTGTTGTCGACGTGAAACAAGTTGTTGCCATTGCTCTGTTTGCCAGGGAAGAATACTCATTGTATTTATCGATTAATAAATGCCATCATTGCATCGTGTATTTGTGATTGTACAGCGTCAAGCGATTGACTAGCATCGATGATCACCATTCGCTCAGGATCGGCTTTCGCTCTTTGTAAATAAGTTTGACGAACGCGTTCAAAAAAATCATGTTTCTCTTTCTCGAAACGATCTGGCTCACTACGTTTGCCCGCCCTGTCCAGACCTATTTCAACTGACACATCAAGCAGCAAAGTGAGATCCGGGCGCAGATCATCTTGAACCAGATTTTCAAGCACTTCTATCGGTGCGGTATCAAAACCTCGGCCACCACCCTGATAGGCATACGTCGCATCTGTAAACCGGTCGCATAACACCCATTTATTTTCATCAAGTGCAGGCACAACCACTTTGTCTAAATGTTCTGCGCGTGCTGCAAACATAAGCAGTAATTCTGCATCACGACTCATTCCATCATGTTTATGGCCTAATAGTAATTCGCGTACATCTTCGCCTAGAGAAGTACCACCGGGCTCACGGGTCATTACAATTTCTTTACCCGCATCACGTAATAATTTTTCTATGAATTCAATATTGGTTGTTTTGCCAACACCTTCAATGCCTTCGATAGTTATAAAACAGCCACTCATTAGTACAAACCCTTTATTGTTACTTGCTCTTGTCGGCAAAGGATGAAAAGGCTTTACGACGCCCTTTTAGCTGGTATTTAATAACAGCTTCATTATGTTGCTTTAATGTCTTTGAAAATACATGACTACCATCGCCTTTGGCAACAAAATAAAGCGAATCACCTTTAGCAGGATGTAAAGCGGCATGAATCGCAGCCAATCCGGGCATAGCAATCGGTGTCGGTGGTAAGCCTCGTCGCGTATAAGTATTATATGGCGTGTCTTTGCGTAAATCCCGACGACGAAGATTACCGTCGAATTTTTCACCCACCCCGTATATAACGGTAGGATCTGTTTGAAGTCTCATCCCTTTTCGCAGGCGCCTGACGAACACACCTGCAATTTCTGCACGCTCTTCACCTTTACCGGTTTCTTTTTCAATAATTGATGCCATGATCAGTGCTTCATAGGGCGTTTTGTAGGGCAAACCAGCTTCTCGATTTTCCCATTCATTTTTTAAATGTTGTTTCATCGCATCATAGGCACGTAAAAAAACATTAGTATCTGTCTCGCCACGAACAAAGTAGTAGGTATCCGGGAATAACCACCCTTCAGCATGGATATCCGCTGGCTGCCCTAGTTGCTGCATTAATTGATTTGCCGGGACATCACCCACTACCTGTTTAAGGTTCTCATTGCTTTTCGCCGATTGAAGCACTTGCGATAGGTTCCAGCCTTCTATAATCGTAAAGCTGTATTGTCGCACCTTACCGTTAACCAGAATATCGAGTAGCTGCTTAGGGGTAGTATCTTTTTCAAGCACATACTCACCCGCCTGAATCCGTTTTGACTGCCCATTAATACGTGCTGTCCATGCGAGATAACGCGGGCGATCAATGATATTTTTATTAGCCAATTCATTAGCAATCGATTTAATAGAACGCCCTGGCCTAACATCCAGAAGTATTGATTCATCAGGATCAATATTTAATGGTGATTTAACAAATTGATCATAATCATAAGCAATCAACATACCTGTGCCAATCACAATAATAAGGAAAGATGCCAGTAATAATCGAAGTTTCATATGAGTCCATTCATTATTTGTGCGGTGACATCACCGATAACTTTATAATGCTTATCCTGAAATTGTCTTACCGGCCATACACCGATAATACTATTACAAATAAACAATTCATCAGCCGATAGTAATTCTTCAAGCTTAATGTTTTTTTCCTGCACAGTAATTTCATGCAAAACAGCTTGTCGCATAATATGTGCGCGCATAATCCCGGCAACACCGCAATCCATAATTTTAGGCGTTACCAGTTCACCAT
>Ga0316207_10004835_pt1 | contig 11449 bp, 9 predicted proteins | sample 6weekpyrite_MG_FD_204943 | JGI IMG/M metagenome (GOLD analysis project Ga0316207, IMG submission 204943) | Microbial mat bacterial communities from mineral coupon in-situ incubated in ocean water Damariscotta River, Maine, United States -... | ecosystem: Environmental > Aquatic > Marine >...
ATACATGGGTCCTCTGCTCGAGCTAAAACACATTGAGTGCCGTCATCACGGCCACACCGTTATTGAAGATCTCAGCCTGCATATCAACCAGGGGGATATCATCTGCCTGCTCGGCCCCAGCGGCTGTGGCAAAACCACTGTACTGCGCGCGATTGCCGGCTTCCAGCCGCTGAGTCAGGGTGAAATACTCATCCACCAGAAAAAAGTTTCCTCACCCGGCTACACTCGTGCGCCGGAGAAACGCCATATCGGCATGGTGTTTCAGGACTACGCCCTGTTCCCGCACATGACTGTCCGTCAAAACATCGGCTTCGGCCTGCGCAACATGAGCGAGGCGGAACGTCAGAAGGTATCGGATGAAATGCTGGAGACAGTGGGCCTCGATGGACTGGGACACCGCTATGTGCATGAGCTTTCCGGTGGCCAGCAGCAGCGGGTGGCGCTGGCGCGGGCGTTGGCGCCAAAACCGGATCTGGTACTGCTGGACGAGCCTTTTTCCAATCTGGATGTAGACATGCGTGAGCGTCTTAGCCTGGAAGTACGGCAAATTCTCAAAGACAGGAACGCAACCGGTATCCTGGTCACCCATGACCAGCACGAAGCCTTTGCGATTGGCGATCAGATCTGCGTCATGAATGGTGGACGAATACTGCAACGGGATACAGCCTACAACCTCTATCATTCACCGGAAAACCGATTCGTCGCTAACTTCATCGGCCAGGGCGTGTTTGTCCCGGGAGAGCTGGTTGCACCTGATACAGTAGAAACTGAAATTGGCACCATCAAGGGCGATCGGGCCTACGAATGGCCGCTCGGCAGCCGGGTGGAATTGCTGCTGCGCCCCGATGACATCATTCCCAGAGAGAATGGAGAGCTTTGCGCACAGGTGACGCAACGCGCCTTCAAGGGCGCCGAGATTCTCTATACGCTGAAGTTTGATTCAGGACTGGAAGTACAGTCCCTGTTTCCCAGCCACTATGATTACAGTCCCGGTGAGAAGGTGCATATCGAACTCGGGCTGGATCACATGGTCGCCTTTCCAGCCTGAGACGAATTTTTACATCTTAATCCTCGTCCTTGATAAAGCGTTACTTTGTTTTTGGGGATTAACAAGGTGGAACGGAGTGTGATTACTCCGCGTGGGCGACCGAAGGAAGTGCCTGTGGTGCACAAAAAACGCGCCCGCCCTACAGAGACTGTTGGGCTTCATTTTATTCAGCCCAACCTACCATTTCGCTGCTGAGAAAGCAGATAATTTAACTCTGTGTCTCTGTGTCTCTGTGTCCTTTGTGCCCTCTGTGGTGAAAATTAAATATCCCTGAATCTCACACCTGGCGTGTCGGGCTTACTCCTGATCTTTTAGAAAGCTGCGCGCATCATCGGCAACCTTGTCCACACTGGTATGGCGCACATCCTTACCCTTGACCAGATAGATCACATATTCGCAGATATTGCGAGCGCGATCCCCGATACGTTCCAGCGCACGGGCAGACCACATCATGTCGACCAGAATCGGAATAGTGCGCGGATCTTCCATCATGTAGGTCATGAGGTTGCGCAGAATAGTTTCATATTCCTGATCGACTTTTTTATCTTCACGCGCAACCATAATGGCCGCCTCGCTGTCGGTACGAGCGAAGGTGTCCAGAGCATTGTGCAATTGTTTAGTTACCAGATCGCCCATGTGAACGATTCCGGCCAGCATTTTGTTTTCACCGCCCTTTTCCGCAAAGTGCAGCGCCATGCGGCCGATGCGCTCGGCTTCATCACCAATGCGTTCAAGATCCGTAATAGTCTTGATAACCGCCATCACCAGACGCAGATCACTGGCCGCCGGCTGGCGGCGCGCCAGGATCTGGGTACATTCCTCATCGATAGAGACTTCCAGCGCATTGACCTTGTAGTCATTGGTAATCACGACTTCCGCCAGGGAAACATCCATCGTAGTCAGCGCCTTAATTGCATCTATCAGTTGTTGTTCAACGATGCCGCCCATGTACATAACACGGGTACGGATGTCTTCCAGTTCCTCGTTGAACTGTTGCGAAATATGTTGTCCCAGCTTCAGGTTATCCATAGTAATCTCTCAGTTAAGATACAGAGGTAAAGATACAGGATAATAAGGTACAGGAAAAACGGACTCCACTTATATCCTGTCTCTTCTTTTATCCATAACGTCCAGTGATGTAGTCTTCAGTTTTTTTCTTTTTCGGGTTAGTGAAAATACTCTTGGTATCGCCATGCTCGATCAGCTCCCCCATATACATGAAGGCGGTGTAGTCAGACACGCGCGCAGCCTGCTGCATGTTATGCGTCACTATAACAATAGTATATTTTTCCTTCAGTTCGTAGATCAGTTCTTCGATTTTCAGGGTTGAAATCGGATCCAGCGCCGAAGCCGGTTCATCCAGCAGCAGCACTTCCGGCTCAATGGCGATGGCGCGGGCAATCACCAGCCGCTGCTGCTGTCCACCCGACAGTCCCATGGCGCTGTCGTGCAGACGGTCTTTGACTTCATCCCAGAGCGCCGCACCCTTCAGCGCCTTTTCGATATATTCATCCAGCTTGCGTTTGTCCTTAATGCCGATGATGCGCATGCCATAGGCGACATTTTCATAAATGCTTTTGGGAAAGGGGTTCGGTTTCTGGAATACCATGCCTACTCGGCGCCGTAGCTGGGACACCTCTACATTCTTGCCGTAGATATCCAGATCATCAAGCAGGAAGCGACCTTCGATGCGTACATTATCAACCAGATCGTTCATCCGATTGAAGCAGCGCAGCAGGGTCGACTTGCCACAGCCGCTTGGACCAATGAACGCGGTAACCCGATTTTTTATGATCGTCATGTTGATGTTTTTCAGCGCCTGCTTTTCACTATAATACAGATCGACATTTTCCACCCGCAGGGTTATCTCCCCGCTGCTGGCATGATTCGCTTCACCGCTACGTTCCAGCACATCCATGTTTACCCCATGAGTCAGGCTCGCTTCTTTATTCATCTCTTTATCCGCATTGATATAATTTAACAGGCCATCCGAAAACTAGTTTTCCAGCATCCGGTAATTTTCCCGCAGGCGGTTACGAATCCTGATGGCAAACAGGTTCAGTAAAACAATCACAATAATCAGCAACAGCGAGGTAGCATAAACCAGCGGCCGCGCCGCTTCCACATTGGGACTCTGGAAACCGACATCATAGATATGAAAGCCCAGGTGCATGAATTTGCGTTCCATGTGCAGGAAAGGGAAATTGCCATCCAGCGGCAGTGACGGCGCCAGCTTGACCACCCCGACCAGCATCAGCGGTGCAACTTCCCCCGCCGCGCGCGCCACGGCCAGAATCAGCCCGGTCATCATCGCCGGTGAAGCCATCGGCAAAACTGTGCGCCAGAGCGTCTCGGCCTTGGTTGCACCCAGCGCCAGACTGCCCTCACGGATAGAACGTGGAATGCGCGACAGGCCTTCCTCGGTTGCGACGATCACCACGGGCAAAGTCAGCAGCGCCAGGGTCAGGGACGACCAGAGAATGCCGGGAGTGCCAAATACCGGCGCCGGACTGGCCTCGGGGAAAAACAGGGAATCGATATTACCGCCAAGAAAATAGACAAAAAAGCCGAGTCCGAAAATGCCATAAACAATCGAAGGCACACCGGCCAGATTGTTCACCGCAATGCGAATTAGACGAATCATGAGTCCCTGCCGGGCATACTCACGCAAATAGACCGCCGCTACCACACCAAACGGCGTCACCAGCATGGCCATCAGCATAACCATCATCACGGTGCCGAAAATAGCCGGGAAAATACCACCCTCGGTATTGGCCTCACGGGGTTCATCGGAAACGAATTCCCACATCTTGGCGAAATAGAAGCGCAGCTTTTCGAATACCGACATGGCATTGGGGAAATAAGCATGCACGATTTTTTCTACGCCGATTTCAAGGCGTTGCCCATCTACTGTTTCGACCAGCAGACTATCGCGTCGGATTTTTTCAGACAGCTGGCTCAGCTTTGCCTGCAACTGTTTGTATTCTTCATCCAGTGCTTTCCTTTCGGCAACAATTGCGGCCAGTTTTGCCGGATCGGTATCGCCGTCCAGTTCCAGCCGCCGCTCGCGCAGGCGCAGGCGTTCCATATTGTAGTTAATCTTACCGATGTCATGCTTGCGGATGGCGCTGATTTCATCAAAAATAGCCAGCGCCTGTTCCAGACTTTTCTGAAAAATCTGGTGAGCCTCTTCGCCCTTAGCTATAATTTCGCCGTCTTTCTTGACCGCCTTCAGAAAGCCGTAGAAATTACCCCACTCGCGGCGTTCCACCACCATCACATCTTCCGGGTAGACCACATTTTTCAACATGGGTTTCAACAGCACCCTGAAATCAGAACCGAGAATATCGCGGTTACCGGTTTTCACCAGATAACGAATGACATGTCCGTTATCTGTCTGGATATCCGCTTCTATCTCATAACCACTGTCTCGCAGCCGTTCCAGACTCACATCCTCGCCAGCATTAATTTCACCCAGGACGCGGGTAGTTTCGCCTTTGTGCTGATAATCCGCCTGCATAACATCCGCCGGCCAGAAATGCGCCAGACCCCGCACGGCGATCAGCAACACCAGTCCAATTACCATTATCAGGCTGATGCTAACGGCGCCGGCATTTAACCAGATCCAGGGTTTCCCGCTTTTAAGCCACTGGTTGAAGTTGTTCATCATCGCGCCTATAGATTACTGTAACGTTGACGCAGGCGCTGACGCACGACTTCCGCTGCGGTATTGAAAATAAAGGTAAAGGTAAACAGCACCACTGCAGCCAGAAACAGTACCCGGTAATGGGTGCTGTCCACTTCGGACTCAGGCATTTCCACAGCGATGTTGGCCGACAGGGTGCGCATGCCTTCAAACACACTGAAGTCCATCACCGGCGTATTACCTGTGGCCATCAGCACGATCATGGTTTCGCCCACGGCGCGACCCATGCCGATCATGATGGCGGAAAAAATACCGGGGCTGGCAGTCAGCAACACCACCCGAATCAGGGTCTGCCAGGGGGTGGCGCCCAGCGCCAGTGAACCCTGCACCAGGTGCTTGGGCACAGCGAAAATCGCGTCTTCAGCAATCGAGAAAATAGTCGGAATAACGGCAAAGCCCATCGCCAGCCCCACTACCAGCGCGTTGCGCTGATCATAGTTGATGCCCATTTCATTGCGTAGCCAGCTCGGCATATCACCGCCAAAGAAACTGTCTTCCAGAATCGGACTCATAGCAAAACAGAAATACACCAGCCCCACTACTACCGGAATTAGCAGGGCCGCTTCCCAGCCCTCAGGCACACTGTGGCGAACACGATCGGGAAGATGCTGCCAGAGAAACGCAAACAACAACAAACCTGTTGGCATGATTAACATGACGCTGAAAATGCCCGGTAAATTGGCTTCCATAAACGGCGCCAGCCAGAGTCCGGCAAGGAACCCCAGGATTACGGTCGGCAGCGCCTCCATGATCTCAATGCTGGGCTTGACTACTTTCCGCATGGTCGGCGACATAAACTGGGCGGTAAAAATGGCGCCCATCACGGCCAGTGGAATAGCAAACAGCATAGCGTAGAACGCCGCCTTGATAGTGCCAAAGGAAATCGGGATCAGACTGAGTTTGGGCTCAAAATCGTTACTGGCCGAGGAAGACTGCCAGATATAGTCCGGTTTGGGATAACTCTCGTACCAGACCTTGCCCCACAGTGACTTCATGGAAACTTCAGGGTGTTCATTATCTATAGTATAAAAATACAGGCGCTGCGCATCCTGCAACAGCATGGCATTAGCGCGCGGGGCTATGGCCGCTTTCAGAATCGGGCTATCGCTGATGCGCTCAATCAGCAGCGTATTTTCCGCCGTGGTGTGAAACAGACCGGCGAGGCCGGACTCATCCACGGCCAGAAAACCTTTGCGGGTATGCTCCGGCGCAATCGCTGTCACCGGCCGGCTAAAATCAGAAAATCCCCGAATACGCTGCAGCACCCGCCGACCTTCGGCATCCTGCACTGGAAACCACTGCGTGACATTGCCGTTGGCATCGCCAACCAGCAGGGAAATATCACCCGCCAGCAGCTTCAAACTCCGCAGCTGATTGTGCCCCTCCAGTAAAAAGATGTGTTGCACCAGCAGTGGCTCTGACTTGTCACTGATGTCATAAAAACTCAGCTCACCGGCGGCATTGGCGAAATAGAGGTTGCGCTGATCCTTGTCCAGCAGGATGAAGCTGGTATCTTTGTGACTCTGAGCAATGACCACGGTTTCCGCCTCGCCCCAGCTGGCTTCATCCTCCATCATAGACTCTTCTTTCTGCATCGAGGCCAGCATCAGGCGCTGATCATCGGTGACCGCCACCAGGGTCGCACTTTCCTCGTCTACCTGTACCGCCAGGGTCTGCAGGGGACGCTTACCCCAGTCAAGCAGCAGGGGTTCCAGTCCCAATGGATATTCGACAACCGGCGTCAACATCCGCCTGTCATTGGGAAAGCTGACTTCAAAGTGGTGTTTGAATACAATCACCTGGCCATTGGACAGGCCCACAGCCAGAATCGAACTCTCGGGAGCGCCGGCAGAAAAACTGCTGATGCTGGTGTTCTCAGGCAACGGCAGCTGAACCGTCTTTAACAGCTTGCCGGTCGCTGTTTGCAGGAACTGAATCTGCCCCTGATCCGTGACCCGTATGGCGACCTCAGCCTGTTCCTCCATGGCCAGATACAGGGTTTTCCCCGTTTGGGCAGGCAGCGGATAATCCGCCACTTTTTCAATACTCGCCCCACTAAATAGTGGCAGCACGATGACTAACAGATAGACAAAAATCAGGATAATAGATGCGATGACGCCAATACCGCCCACCGCAACCATATAACGCGCCAGCCGATCCTTGAGCTGTCGCCACTGCATACGCAGATCAGTATTCGCTGTACTCATGAAGCGCTCGAAAGGTCAGAAGCCATTAAAGTAGAAACCACGGGCGAAGGATAGACGCAATATATGACAGTAATGTGACAATCACAACACCTCCCCGATAATTCATCCCGACGAGAATTTATCACTTAATTCAAATACTTACATGTATTTTTGATTTCTGTTCTGGCTCCGGCGCTGTGAAAATGACAATTTAGTGTAATCAAATTGTGACAATGCAGTAATAAAACCAGCCGTTCCCCGGCAAAAAAAAGCCCCGCAAAGCGGGGCAGGGAAAACACATGAAAACAACCTGGCGCTAGTGCAGCTTCTTTATTTCCTTGGCCGCTACCTTGGCCGGCAGTGGAATATACCCATCCTTGACGACTACGGTCTGGCCGGATTTGGATAACACCATCTTGAGGAACTCACGTTCCAGCGGAGGCAGTGGCTTGTTCGGGTGCTTGTTCACATAGATATAAAGAAAACGCGCCAATGGGTAGGTGCCCTTGATAGCATTTTCAGGTGTAGCTTCGACAAAAGGCTTACCGGCTTTCTTGGCCAGCGGCACCGCGCGCACACCGGAAGTCTTGTAGCCGATACCCGAATAGCCGACGCCATTAAGGGAGGTGGTCACAGACTGAACAACGGAAGCCGAACCGGGCTGCTCGTTTACGCTGTTTTTGTAGTCACCTTTACACAGGGCTTTTTTCTTGAAATAGCCGTAGGTGCCGGAAACTGAGTTGCGGCCATAAATCTGGATTTTGCGATTCTTCCAGGAACCACTCATGCCCAGATCACCCCAGTTGTTGACATCCCTGGTATAACCACACTTACGGGTAGAAGAAAAAACAGCATCCACTTCCGGAATGGTCATGCCCTTGATGGGATTATCTTTATTAACATAGACAGCCAGTGCATCGATGGCGACACGAATTGCGGTCGGCTTGTAGCCGTATTTCTTTTCAAAAGCCTCGATTTCCTTGGACTTCATCTTGCGGCTCATGGGACCGAGATTGGAAGTGCCTTCGGTCAGGGCGGGCGGCGCCGTTGAAGAACCGGCAGCCTGGATCTGAATATTGACATTAGGGTAAACACGCTTGAACTCTTCCGCCCATAGCGTCATGAGATTGGCCAACGTATCGGAACCCACGCTGCTGAGGTTGCCGGATACACCACTGGCGCGGGAGTAGTCGCTTAGCCCAGCATCGACCTTGCTGTCAGCCTGCGCCTGTCCCGCCACCAGCGCGGAAGCAACAACCAGCGAAGTAATTAGTTTTTTGTGAAACATGGAAATATTCTCCTCGAAATATTTTTGTAACAGGAAACGAGTGTATGTGACAAATATGACAGATTGATGAATGCTGTGTGACGATATTGTGACAACAATGACGCTTTCGTAATAATCCGCCAGCTGGGACTTCAGCAAGTTCTGAATAAACAAGCTCGCAGCAAGCTGCGGGTATTAATGTAGGTTGGGCTGAATGAAATGAAGCCCAACCTACCATTTCGCATTTCAACTCAGCCACTCAGGCTGGTGGGCGCAGGCGGCATGATATCGCTTTTATGCAGGATGATCTCTTTGGGGAAATCACAAATAAAGGCGCTGCCCCGGCCGATTTCACTGTCGATGCGCAGGCCGGCCTGATGCCGTTGCAGGGCGCGGGTAACGATAGCCAGCCCCAGCCCCGAACCCCCGGTATGACGCGAGCGCGCCACATCCACCCGATAAAAGCGCTCGGTAAGACGCTCGACATGATAGGGGGCGATGCCGATGCCGGTATCGTTGACCTCGAAATGGGCGCCACTGTCATCCTGATGCCAGCGAATCCTGATTGCTCCACCGGCAGGCGTATAATTGATGGCATTGACTACCAGGTTGGTAAATACACTGTCCAGTTCCCTCGGGTCACCGCGCAGAAACAGCTCGCTGTCTACTTCAAATACCAGGGTGTGATTATTGTCACCGCTGAGGATTCGCGCTTCTTCATGCAGGCTGTCCAGCATCTGCGGCACATTGACCACTTCATTGCGGGGTCCTAACTTGTCATTGTCTACATTCGACAATGTCGTCAGATCGTCAGTCAGCTGGCGCATGCGGATCGCCTGTTGCTGCATCACCCGGAAAGTATGTTGCAGGCGCTCGGCATCCAGATCCTCGCTGTCTTCCAGCAGGTTTTCCAGATAGCCGTTGATCACGGTCAGCGGCGTACGCAGTTCGTGGGAAATATTCGCGACAAAATCCCGCTGCATTTCTTCCACCCGCTTGTTCAGCGTTACATCGCGCACCACCACCAGCTTCTGGTTATTGCCATAGGGCACGATTTTCAATGAGAGAATTTTTAGCTCGGCAACGGGCGAAGGGAAGTGGACGGGCTTTTGTGCATCGCTGTCCCTGAAATAGTCCATGACCTCGGGATTGCGCAACAGGTTGGTGAGACGTCGATCAATATCCTGGGGATATTTCAGCCCCAGAAGCTCGCCCGCCATTTCATTCCACCATTCGATCTCACCCTGCTCACGCAGGACGATCACGCCCTCGGGCAGGGCGGCGGTAGACTCACGAAACCGGCCCAGCAACTTGACCAGCTTCTTGTTGCGGCGACGCTTGCGCTGCTGCATGTGATAGATTTCAGTGAAAATGTGTCCCCAAAAGCCGTGGGATAACGGTGGCGAGTATTTTTTTCCCTGCTCAAGCCAGCGTCCCAGCTTGACCATATTGCTGAAATACCAGCCAAGCCAGGCCAGCAGATAAATCAGCAATGCAATTTTAATCTGGCCGACCATCGCCCCCACCAGGATCGCGAGCAACCCCAGAACCACAAATTGCCAGAACTCTTTCACCGCCATGTGGATTTATACCTGTTTGGAAAAGCGGTAACCGGAGCCGCGTACGGTCTGCACATGCCGATCATAGTCAAATGGCGCCAGCGCCTTGCGAAGGCGTCGAATATGGACATCCACGGTGCGATCCTCAATATAAACCTGATTGCCCCAGACCTGATCCAGCAGCTGGTCGCGGCTGTAAACCCGTTCCGGGTGGGTCATGAAAAAATGCAGCAGGCGAAACTCGGTCGGCCCCAGTTTCACTGTTTTGCCCTTAATATTAACCCGATGGCCGGCAGTATCAAGGCTAAGGCCCTCGATTACCACCATCTCATCTTCTCTCTCGACCCCGGAACGCCGCAACAGGGCCTTGATTCTAGCGATAAGCTCTTGAGTTGAAAAGGGTTTTGTAATGTAATCATCCGCCCCGACAGCAAAACCCTTGAGCTTGCTGGCCTCCTCACCGCGGGCGGTGAGCATGATGATAGGCAGCTCACGCGTGGCCTCGTCCCGCCGCAGGCGCCGAGCAAAATCGATCCCGCTAATCCCCGGCAACATCCAGTCCAGCAGCACCACATCAGGCCGCGTCCGGGCAATGAGATCGGTTGCTTCACGGGTATCCTCAGCCTCCAGCACTTCGAATCCAGCGCGCGCCAGGGTAAAACCCAGCATTTCCCGAATAGCCAGCTCGTCCTCAACCACTAAAACCCTGGGATTACTTTTATCTGTCATAGTTTTTTCCGCTATCGATAATGACAATTTTATGACACATTTGCACGTTACTGTAACAGGGCAGTATTACACCCAGATAATGTGACATTGATATGACAGTTCCCCAAGAGTGCGATTTTATCGTCACAAACCAGATAAAACGTGAATAATCACGCATTTGCAGCCTGCTCCGCTGTTAAATAGTATTACTTTATATATAATCCATAGCACATATGGCATTGTCATTTAAAAAAATAATAACCAATTACAAAATCACAGGGTCCCACAGTGAAACAGTTAATAGTTATTCTCACACTCATTTTTATGTCCCCCCTGAGCCAGGCGGAAGATATTCAGTATGTCAGCGACCAGCTGGTAATCACCCTGCGCACAGGTCAGGGTAGCTCATATCAGATCATCCGTACTCTGCCCACAGGGACCAAACTGGATGTGATTGAAATTACCGATACCGGCTATGCCAAAGTCAGAACCGAAAACGGCACCGAAGGCTGGATCCGTTCCCAGTACCTGAGTCCGGAACCCATCGCAAAAATAAAACTGGAAGCCGCAGAAAAGAAGCTCGAAAAGCTGAAAGCTGAAAACATCAGCCTGCGGGAAGAAGTACAGAACCTGCGCAAACATCGGCGCGAACTGGGCGCCGAAGGCAAAACGCTTCAGGCCAGACTCAAAACTGCGGAAAGCGAACTCAGCCGACTCAAACAGGTCGCCGCCAAGCCGATCCTGCTCGACAGGGAAAACCGCGAACTACAACAGCAGAATATTTCCCTGGAAAAGAAGCTGCAGATGATGGCGCAGGAAAATCAGGTGCTCAAGGATCGTTCCCAGCGGGAATGGTTCATCGCCGGCGCCGGTGTTCTGCTCGGCGGCATGCTCCTGGGCCTGCTGATTCCAAAGATTCGCTGGAAAAAGAAAAGCAACTGGTAAAGGGACGAGGGACGAGGGACGAGGGACGAG
>Ga0316207_10004836_pt1 | contig 11447 bp, 11 predicted proteins | sample 6weekpyrite_MG_FD_204943 | JGI IMG/M metagenome (GOLD analysis project Ga0316207, IMG submission 204943) | Microbial mat bacterial communities from mineral coupon in-situ incubated in ocean water Damariscotta River, Maine, United States -... | ecosystem: Environmental > Aquatic > Marine >...
TGGCGTCTTTACCAATGGTCGAACCTGTTTCGAAGCTGTTGCCACAGCTGCAAGTGACCTTAACGGTCTCGTATGAAGGATGAATCTCTGGCTTCATGGCCTGTTACCTCAGAATAAGCGCCTTTGCGCAGTGTTAAGGGCGCGCATAATACGTAAAACTGAGCCGTTCGGCAAGTCTGAAAGCTACAGTTTTATTGCTTGGGTTGGGTTGTGCGGGGCCGAAAAGGCAAAATTTCCGCGTTATAGGTAGGTTCCAGGCTATATATACCGTCGTAAGTAAAACATTTAAGGGCTTCGAGCATGCCATTATCGCCGGCCAGTCTATCCCACATCATGCCGTAAATCGTCTGGCAGGCAGCCATCGGGTTCTTACTGTGCTGGCGGACCATGTCAATGCGCCACTGAAGCCGGGTGAGGCGTTCACGGGAGCGTTCGGGGACAGAGGACAGGAAGGCCTGAATGGCTGCACTGCGTGCAGATTCAAAGGCTTGTGGGTCGTTCATGGCAAGTTCGAGCCAATCATCGAACCCCAATGTATTTGTGGTGGGGCTACTCATACAAATGTCTCTGCCTTGAATCGGTGATTTTGGGAGCTACCTATAAAAGGCAGGCCATCCATACCGACTACAGGTTCATCATCCATACATTTAGCGGGCATGTCAAAGCCGTTTATGCACAACACATTATTACCGTGTTGAATTAGGGGTTAAATCCACGCAAAGATGCGTGTAAGTTGAGTTATCGCCTTGCCTGCCGATGTCAGGACATGCGGGTATTGCCATTCTGAATGTACGTTTAGCGAGGATGCGGGGATGAATAAAGACAAGCCAGATCAGCCTGATAATTTCAGGTATGACAGCCAAGGTGATGATGTCAGCGCGATTACCCATTCGTTGGCGAACCGCCTCGAGTATTCTGTTGGTAAGGACCTCAAGACGGCTACTCCCCATGACTGGTTGAATGTTGCCAGTTTCGTTATCCGCGACAGACTCATGGAACGCTGGATAGATACCCAGCGGAGTTACTACGAGCAGGACGCAAAACGCGTCTACTACCTCTCCCTTGAGTTCCTGATGGGACGCACGCTCAGTAATGGCATGTTAAGCCTCGGCCTGGACGATGAGATTGTCCAGGCATTGCATGATGTGGGTGTCGACATGGAAGAGATCCGTGAACTGGAGCCAGATGCCGGTCTTGGTAATGGTGGCCTGGGACGACTCGCGGCCTGCTTCCTCGACTCAATGGCGACTTTGCAATTGCCGGGTTATGGCTATGGCATTCGTTATGAATACGGCATGTTTAAACAGCGTATTGAAAATGGTTGGCAGGTCGAACACCCGGATAACTGGTTGCGTTACGGTAACCCCTGGGAGTTTCCCCGTGCAGAATTACTGTTCCCGGTGAAATTCGGTGGTCGCGTGGTTGAGGTTTGTGATGAAAAAGGCTGTATGCGTCATCACTGGGTAGATACCGACGAGGTCATGGCGATGGCCTGTGATACACCAGTGCCGGGTTATAAAAATGAGACAGTGAATAATTTGCGTCTGTGGGCAGCCAAGGCGTCACGCGATTTTGATCTGAAGTATTTCAATGAAGGGAATTATATCAAGGCTGTTGAGGAGAAGAATCAGTCAGAAAACCTGTCCAAGGTGCTTTACCCGGATGACACGACAGAAATGGGGCAGGAGTTACGCCTGAAGCAACAGTTCTTTTTCGTCAGTGCATCGTTGCAGGATATTCTTTACCGGCATAGCAAGAACCATGATGGGTTTGATGATTTACCGGACAAGGTTGCTATTCAGCTTAATGACACCCATCCGGCGATCGCGATCCCTGAGTTTTTACGCATCATGATAGATGTCCATGGCAAGGGCTGGGATGAAGCATGGGAAATTGGTAGCAAGGTGTTTTCATACACGAACCATACCTTGTTGCCTGAGGCACTGGAAACGTGGCCGATTGATCTTTTTGAATCAATTCTGCCGCGACACTTACAAATTATTTTCGAAATCAATCAACGCTTTTTGAATGACGTGATGCATCGCTACCCAGGTGATGTCGATAAATTACAGCGCATGTCGATCATTAACGAATCAGGTATCAGGTCGGTTCGTATGGCGCACCTTGCTGTTGTCGGCAGTCACAAGGTCAACGGGGTGTCGGCCATTCATACTGAACTGATGCGCCAAACGATCTTTAACGAGTTTGATGATTTCTTCCCGGGCAAAATTGTCAACATAACAAACGGGGTGACGCCGCGGCGCTGGCTAAACCAGGCTAATCCTGAGTTAAGCAAACTGGTTTCAGGAAAAATCAGTGGCGAATGGTTGACTCACCTGGAGCGCCTCGAGGAATTGTTACCGAGCGCGGATGACAAAGCATTCCGTAGAGAATTCATGCGCGTAAAACTGGATAACAAGCGCGAATTGGCAAAGCTCATTCATATGAACCTTGGTGTAAATGTTGATCCTGGTTCAATGTTTGATGTACAGATAAAACGTCTTCATGAATATAAGCGCCAGTTATTGAATGTGTTACATGTGATCACGCGTTACAACATGATTCGACGTGGACAGGTTGATGAACTTGCACCTCGTACTGTCATCTTTAGTGGTAAGGCAGCACCCGGTTACGCAATGGCGAAGCTGATTATCAAACTCATCAATGATGTCGCAGATATTGTCAACAATGATCCTTCTGTGCATGGTTTGTTACGCGTGGTCTATATTCCGAATTACGATGTTTCGACAGCAGAGGATATTATTCCAGCGGCAGATCTATCCGAACAAATATCACTGGCCGGTATGGAGGCATCGGGCACAGGCAATATGAAGCTTGCGCTCAATGGCGCGATTACGATTGGCACACAGGATGGTGCGAATATCGAGATTGCGGAAGCCGTTGGTAATGAAAATATATTTACGTTTGGCATGGATGCAGCAGAAGTCAGTGAGCACTGGCAAAGAGGCTATAACCCGGTGGACTATTACAATGGAGATGAACGCCTCCGTGAAGTTATCGATATGATTAGCGCAGGCTATTTCTCGGCTGATGACGTACAACGCTTTAAGCCCGTGTCGGATATGTTATTGGGGCATGACCAGTATATGGTCTGTGCCGACTATGCCGATTATATTCGCGCGCAGCTGCAGGCGGATGCCTTGTATAACGATCAACATGCCTGGGCGAAGATGGCGATTACCAATGTTGCACTGATGGGAAGGTTTTCAAGTGATCTGACAATAGATAATTATGCGAATCAGATTTGGGGGACAGTTCCTGTTTGCAGAACGTAAGTTTTAGCTGCTTGTGTATGACTATAAATTGTTAAACAAGAAAAAATCGAGAAATAGAATGAAACGTGAATTAAAGTGGGTACTCGTTGCGGTATTAGCATCATTTATTTCGACTGCAAATGCAGATAAAACCGTGTTGGCAGGCGGTTGTTTCTGGTGCATGGAATCCGACTTTGAAAAACTTGATGGTGTGACAGATGTCATATCCGGTTTCACGGGAGGCAGTGTCGTAAACCCTACTTACCTGGGTGATCATCGCGGGCATTATGAAGCTGTCGAAATCACTTACGACCCTGCAAAAATATCTTACCAGGAGCTACTGGATTATTACTGGGTGAATATTGACCCGTTTGATGCACGTGGACAATTTTGTGATAAAGGCCACGAGTACTTAAGCGCCATCTTTGTCGCGAATGAGAACGAGAGAAAAATTGCAGAAGCAACACGTCAGAAGGTGGCAGCGAAGTTTCCGGGCAAGAAAGTAATTACGCCGATTCTCGATGCCAGCGTATTTTATCCAATAAAAGGCACCGAAAGTTATCACCAGGATTACTATAAGAAAAACCCGGTACGTTATAATTTTTATCGTTGGGGTTGTGGTCGTGACAAACGTTTAGAAGAGCTTTGGGGAAAGAAAACGAAACAGTGACAGGTAGGCTAAAGTGATCAGGCCTCGGAGATTAACGTGTACACCTGGTTCCGGCCATTTCGTTTTGCAATAAGCAAGGCTTCATCGGAGAGTTCGATGAGTTGATCGGCTGTTTGTTCTGTATTGAGCTGACTATTAGCAGGACTGACGGTGGTTACGCCGACTGAAATGGTTACGCGTAATGAGTCACCTTCACTGGCGAGCCGGGTTGCTTCAATGGCATTGCGTAATCGTTCAGCGGTCTCTTCGGCTGAAGGGGTGTCTGTGTTGCAGAGCAGTATTGCAAATTCTTCACCACCAAAACGTGCCAGCACATCACTGCGACGCATATGACTATCGAGTTTTTGCGCGACCTGGCGAAGTACCTCGTCACCGGTCTGGTGGCCATAGTCATCATTAAATTTTTTGAAAAAATCGATATCGATAAACAGGCATGAGAGGGCATGACCATTTCGTCGTGCCCGTTCAATTTCCTCATTGATACGCTGATCAAAGAAACGACGGTTATTCAGTGAAGTCAGGGCATCTGTAAGACCGGTTCGTTTTAACCTTTCCAGGTTGAGGGTGTTTTCGATGCAGATCGATACAATCGCGGCGAGACGTTGTAGCAGGTCCGTACCAGTGCCGTTCAGGTAACGCTTGCCATCACGACTACCAAGCGATAAATAACCAATCACCTGCTCGTGGCGTACAAGCGGTAAGAGTGCGACACTGCTTAATCGGCTTCTTGTCTGTCCGAACACCTGGGCATGAAGCTCTTCTTTGTATGGGCCAAGTTGAGGCAGCAGAGATTGTGACAGGTGCTTGAAGTGTTCGAGTAACTCATTGCTAAAGCCAAGCTGGGGATGTTCTCCCAGGTTGATACCTTCGTCCTCAAGGATGTTACGAATCTCAAAGTGTGGATCGGCAAGAACCAGGCAGACAGCATCTAGCGCAAATGCCTGCTGGTATTGATAAAGCAGCATATTGATTAGGTCAGACATGCTGCTTGCATCGAGTAATTGCAATTCAAGCGATTGTAAACGCTGCAGCTTGTCTTCGTTGCGTTTAGCCTCGGCAAGAAACACGCGCATATGGCGCTGCAACATCCGGTTGTCTGTATCGTTATTATTGTCGTACATAATGTGGGTAGCTATACGATCCATTCCTCAAGCGTAGACAAACACACATGCTTGGTACGCGATCTTCGTCACATTATTCGATATTTCAAAGGATTGCCAATTCTTTATTTTGATAGTGGCAATGCCCTGCAAAGACACCAAACGGATACAGTTTCAACGCCGTGCCGCTTGAGCGTGTTTGCCAGTGCATCAACGGTGGCACCACTGGTCATGACGTCATCGAGTATGGCCACATGCGTATGGTTAATGGTTGAGGTCACCGTAAAGGCGCCACGGATGTTTTTTCTTCGTTGTTTCAGGTTCAGGCTGGATTGTGGCTCTGTTGCGCGTCGTCTTTGCACCAGGTTGGAGCGAAGAGGAATCGACAGTTGTTTTGCAATGGGGCGGGCGATTTCAAGTGACTGATTAAAACCGCGTTGGCGTAATCGAGTCGCATGCAGAGGCACGGGGATGATGATATCGGGTCGTGTTTCATCATCATCCAGAGTCATGGCTAATTGCTCGGCAAAGAGTTGCCCAAGCAGGCGAGCATGAGCCAGTGTTCCGCTAAACTTGAGCGCAGTCACAAGTTGATTGAAGGGTGGACGATAGGGAAAAAAGCAAATACTGCGATCGTAGCAGGGTGGTTTCGTCAGGCAATGCCCACAATACCGGGTCTGCACGAGTTGTGACCAGGGATGCTGGCCCATTAGTGAACGCATATCATCCAGAGGATTGCTGCATCCCAGGCAACAATCTCCGAGCACGGGAAGTTCTTGCTTACACCCGCTGCACAGGCCTGGTGATGTTGGTGAGGTACGTAGCCCACCGCAAACAACACAGGGCTGTGGCAGGCAGCTAGAAAGTATATAATTTAACCACTTGTCAACCATTGGAGTCCTTTCCCGTTGACAGCTGGCGGGTGCCAGCTACTATGCGCTAATTCTACCCTGTCAGCCGTCACAGGCAAACGGGTTAACTATCCGGAGATTTACCATGCACGCCGTTGATACCCCACGCGAGAAGACAGCTGTAGCCCAGACATCGCTCCGTCATGACTGGTCAGTCAAAGAAATCGAAGCGCTATTTGCACTGCCATTTAATGACCTGCTGTTCAGGGCACAGACCTTGCACCGGCAGTTTTTTGAGCCAAACACTGTTCAGGTCAGTACCTTGATGAGTATCAAAACAGGCTCATGTCCTGAGGACTGTGCATACTGCCCACAAAGTGCCCACTATGACACCGGCCTGGAAAAGGAAAAACTGCTCGCGATTGAATCTATTATGACCGAGGCGCGTGCAGCCAAGGACAAAGGTGCGTCGCGTTTTTGTATGGGAGCGGCCTGGCGTAGCCTGCACGATCGGGATGTCGATTACATCGTCGAACTTGTACAGGGTGTAAAAGAGATGGGTATGGAGACTTGTATGACGCTCGGCATGTTGACAGAGCAACAGGCACGGACACTTAAGGATGCCGGGCTTGATTACTATAACCACAATCTTGATACCTCGCGTGAATATTATGATGAGATCATCACCACGCGAACTTATGAAGACAGGCTGGACACACTCAAACATGTACGCAAGGCCGGTATGAATGTATGTTGTGGTGGCATTGTCGGAATGGGTGAAGATCGTGGTGACCGTGCCGGTTTGTTGTATGAGCTGGCAACCATGCCACAGCACCCGGAGAGTGTACCCATCAACCTGCTTGTTCAGGTCGAAGGCACACCATTGCATGGTGTCGATGCACTGGACAGTTTTGAATTTATCCGCACCATCGCAGTTGCCCGCATTCTCATGCCGGCTTCATACGTACGCCTGTCTGCCGGTCGTGAACACATGAGTGATGAAGCGCAGGCACTGTGTTTCTTTGCCGGTGCAAATTCGATCTTCTATGGCGAAAAGCTGCTCACGACACCAAACCCGGAAGCAGATAAAGACATGGCGTTATTTGCACGCCTGGGTTTGAATACCGAAGCGGCACATTGCCCGGAGACACAGGCCTGATCAGATATGTTTCACCTGCAGGAATTTCTCAAGCAGCAACAGGCACAAGACCTCTATCGAACTCGCAAAGTGTGTGAAGGTCAGCAAGGGCCGAGACAGGTTTGCGATAACAAGCAGGTGTTGTCGTTTTGCAGTAATGATTATCTTGGCCTTGCTGCTGAACCAGAGCTTGCTGAAAGTATGCGCAAGGCAACTGAAAAGTATGGCGTAGGCAGCGGTGCCGCACATCTTGTCAACGGTCACAGCTATGCTCACCATGCACTTGAAGAAGAGCTCGCCGATTTTCTCGGTCGTGAGCGCGTGTTGTTATTTTCTACTGGCTATATGGCTAACCTTGGTACAGTCAGCGCGCTGCTTGGACGAAATGATAGTGTCATCGCGGACAAACTTGTACACGCCTCTCTAATCGATGCAGCAAAACTTTCCGGTGCGAAGCTGAGGCGTTATCAACACTGTGATATCACGTCACTTGAGCAACGTTTGTCAAAAGCAGGGTCAGGGAAACGTTTACTGGTGACTGACGGTGTCTTCAGCATGGATGGCGATATTGCGCCGCTGAATGAACTGGTCAGCGCAAGCCGGGGTGATGCAAGTGCATTACTTGTAGATGATGCGCATGGTTTTGGTGTGATAGGCAAACAGGGTCGCGGCAGTGCCGAGCATCTCGGTTGCCATGATGATATCGATATCCTGGTGGGTACACTTGGCAAGGCCTTTGGTACTTTTGGTGCCTTCGTCGCAGGCAGTGATGATTTGATCGAAACACTGGTACAAAAGGCACGTAGTTATATCTATACAACGGCACTGCCATCGGCTGTTGCAGAAGCAACACGTACCAGCCTACGCCTGGTCAAACAGGCGGACGATCGCCGAGAAAAACTGCAGGTACTCATCAAACGCTTTCGCTCAGGTGCAGATCAACTAGGTATGACCTTGCCAGATTCGCAAACACCGATACAACCAATTGTGTTAGGAACTGCTGTACAGGCATTGAGCGTAAGCAGACAACTTGCCAGTGCAGGCATTCTTGTTACCGCCATTCGGCCACCGACGGTTCCCGAGGGTAGTGCACGTTTGCGCATTACATTCAGTGCTTCACATAGCACACAAGATGTCGATCAATTATTGACGGTGCTGGAGCGATGCGGGTGACTGGGTTGAACATGGTGCGCATTGCCGATGATGCAGAAAAGCCAGAACTTGTGTTGTTGCATGGTTGGGGGGCTAACAGTACCGTGTGGCAACCTGTTTTGGATAACCTGGCGCAGTATTTTCATCTTACGTGTATTGACCTGCCTGGACACGGGGATAGTGAGTTTTCAGAGCATAACTCTCATACGGCTGAAACATGGGCAAGAGCAGCACTCGAGGTTGCACCTGGCAAAGCAACATGGCTGGGCTGGTCACTGGGCGGTTTGGTGGCACAGCGTGTTGCGACGATTGCAGCAGAGCGGGTTGAAAAATTGATCCTTGTCGCCAGTACATGTCGTTTCGTCAAGACACATGACTGGCCAGATGCAATGGATGAAAAAACATTTTCAACTTTTCATGAAAGTGTGACTGATGACCCACGCAGCAGCCTGCTACGTTTTATTGCTTTACAGACATGGGGCAGTGACTCCGCCAGCGAGGATGCCAGGCGCTTAAGAAAAACCTTGCTTTCACCACAACCTGTCGCAGCAGCCTTGGATGCAGGTATGCATATCCTGCTTAAAACTGACATGCGTCAAGAGGCCAGGTATATTCAGTGTCCTGTTATGTTACTTGCGGGTGAACGCGATACCCTTGTACCGGTAAGCGCGATGACAGCCATGCAAAAGATCTTTTGCAGTGCTGATACCCGGGTAATTGAACATGCCGGGCACGCTCCATTCTTGTCACACCCACATGCGTTCGTCGAAAACGTTTTAAATTTTTTCGGGAATTCTGTAGAGAAGTCAGAAAAGGTCAAGCATGGCTGATTTAATTCAATTGGATCGTACTGCCATGCGGAAGGCGTTCGGACGCGCTGCGAAGAGTTACGATACTGCTGCGGTGCTGCAAAGGGAAGTCGCTAACCGTATGCTTGAACGCCTTGATTACATCATGGCTGAACCGAAAAGAATTCTCGATCTGGGTGCGGGAACAGGTGAGCACACCGCGCAGCTTGCACGGCGTTACAAAGGTGCACAGGTGATCGGTCTCGATATCGCCGAACCTATGCTGAAACAATTACGTCGTCGCTCCAGTTGGTTAAGGCCACTGCGCCCGGTCTGTGCAGATATCCAGTCCTTACCGTTTGCTGATAACTCAGTTGACCTGATTTTTTCCAGCCTTGCCATGCAATGGTGCAGCTCGCTGGATGAAGCGTTCGGCGAATTTAAACGTGTGTTGCGCCCGGGTGGCTTTGTGCTGTTTTCGACATTCGGTCCAGACACGCTCAAGGAATTACGAAGTAGTTGGTCTGAGGTGGATAACCATATACATGTTAACCAGTTCATTGATATGCATGACATCGGTGATGCCATGTTGCGTGCGCAATTATCGCAACCGGTTATGGACGTTGAGACGCTTACCATGACCTACCCGGACGTGTTTGAACTCATGCGAGAACTTAAAGATATCGGGGCGCATAACGTGGCAGATGATCGTGTACGGGGCCTGACCGGGCGTGCCCGCATGCAGGCATTACAAACCGCATACGAAAAATGGCGCCATGATGGAGTATTGCCTGCAAGTTACGAAGTTGTGTACGGACACTGTTGGGCACCGGATGATAAACAAAGCACTCAAGCCGTCAGTATTGATAGTTTACGGAGTGGTTTGTGATGAACGGGTTTTTTATTACGGGCACGGATACAGGGGTTGGCAAGACCTGGACGTCAATGGGACTGTTGGAGGTATTTAATCAACAAGCGCTGACAACGATTGCAATGAAACCCGTTGCAAGCGGATGCGATGCAACAGCCGAAGGCTTACGAAATGAAGATGCCGATCTATTGATGAAGGTTATGAGTGCTGAAGCCAGTTACGATGAGGTCAACCCGTATGCCTATGCACCGGCCATCGCACCCCACCTGGCAGCGGAGCAGGTAGGCGAAACGATCGACATCGACAACATCATTCAACAAGCCAAGCAACTTTCAACGCGTGCGGATCGGATCGTGATTGAAGGCGCCGGAGGCTGGCTTGTGCCGCTAAACGATGACAAGACTTTTGCCGATCTCGCCGTCGCACTGGAATTGCCCGTTATTCTTGTCGTCGCAATTCGACTTGGTTGCATCAACCACGCCTTGTTAAGCGTAGAGAGCATTCAGTGTTCAGGTTTACCTATCGCTGGATGGGTGGCCAATACCGGCCTGCCAGAGTGTGAGAGCTGTGGAGACACTCAGGCAAACATCAATACCCTGTCAGCCAGGCTATCTGCACCATTACTGGGCACGTTACCAAAGCTTAATGGTATTGCTACGCAAATCGCAGATCGACTTAAGATCACAACCTGAAACGCCTTTTGTAAAAAAATTAACCATGATAGCGTCATGGATAATACCCTTTGATTTGTACGTGATTTTGTGTCATGTTGCGTCTGCAGCTAAGTATTAGCCTCAAAATAAGTATATAAGTTATTGCTAATATGAGTATTTATGAAGCTCGCATTCAAACATTTTATTGCGGGACTTTTGGGCATGGTTTAGCATGCCCCTGCTTAAAATCTGACTTTTGGGCATGGGTATAGTAAGCACATGCTTAAAATCTGAGGTTGAACCTGACGAGGTGGGGTCCGACTGGCTATGGTAACGAAGCAGCAATGTACTGATTCGACCTACCAGTTTGAGATACGTCCGAATAGTTCCCTCAGTTGGCGCAGTACGGTGGTGATGTTTTGCATCATCTCGGCAGTAGCACTGATTATTGCCAGTGGTTTTGCGCTTATCGGGGCATGGATGATTTTCCCTTTTGCAGGTTTGGAGATTACTGTGCTCGCAGTTGTATTTTATTACTGCGCGCAATGTAACAGCCAATGTGAGTTTGTAGTGGTCGATGAGGAGAACATTACCATTACACGTGGACGACACTGGCCGGAGGAGGAACACGCTTTCCAGCGAAGCTGGGCGCGCGTCAGGCATGATCCATCGGGGCATGACTGGTATCCGGGTCGTTTAGTGATTCACTCGCATGGCAGGGAGGTGGAGGTAGGTCGCTGCCTGACAGAAAAAGAACGCAGCGAACTCGCAGGGCAACTCGCAATAGCGATTGCCTGATTTCTGCCCACTGAAATACGGAATTTAATTAATATAACTAAGAGAGAGTGGAGCATGTCCGTACGTAAACTGAAACAGGCAGCGATTGCGCTGTTCAGCTCAGTCTTGTTCATGACATCAAGTCATGCCTGGGCTGATAAGGTCCTGAATA
>Ga0316207_10004837_pt1 | contig 11446 bp, 10 predicted proteins | sample 6weekpyrite_MG_FD_204943 | JGI IMG/M metagenome (GOLD analysis project Ga0316207, IMG submission 204943) | Microbial mat bacterial communities from mineral coupon in-situ incubated in ocean water Damariscotta River, Maine, United States -... | ecosystem: Environmental > Aquatic > Marine >...
ACCTCGTTAAAACCAAGATTTTCTTTAATCCTGGTTGTCGAGGTGTCTTTATTCCTGAAGCCCAAGCAAACGCCTGGGCGCAAGGATCCCCAATTGGCTGTTTTTAGCCAATTACGAAACTTTGTTTTGCATTTTTATGCTGCATGGCCATGTAAAAATAGAGCAAAAACTCACATTAAAAGCCCCAGTAACACTAATACCGGGGCGAGAGAATGTGACAACGTTATCCATACAATCCAAGGCGGTAAGCCGTCACCTGAAGGGAAAGAAAAGAGCTAACAACAAAAGCTCAAAAGATATTTCCCGTAAGGTGTGGATCAGTGGGGGTAACAAGGCTGGTTGAGAAAAGTGGAAGTAAGTGTTATTTTTATTCTCTAATTTAATGAAAGAATGATCATGTTTAAAAAACTCTTCGGGCTTGCTAGTGCGCTTAGTGGTGCAATAACAACCCTTTTAGGTAATCGGTTGGGAACCAATCTAATACTGATAACGATAACGATAATACTTTCTACAGGAATTGAAGAAATTACATCTGAAGCCAATGATATTGATCTCGAATTAGGAAGCCTCGGATATCAACTCAGTGAAATTGAACTTGAGCTTAGTGGTATTAGAAAAAGTGGGGATACTCTTGAATCAGGGCTTTATAATATTGACGCAGAGCTTACTGGTATTAGAAAAGAGTTAGGAGAGATTTCTTACAATATTGTTATGAAGTAACAAGGCCGCTCAAAAAGCACAGCGCACTTTGCCGCTAGGGCTAAGAGCAATAAGCTCAAACGCCGTATGGCTGATCTTGTCGCACAAGAAACAAAGCAGAAGGGCAGGGAGTTTCTCTCTCCTTGCCCTTCAGGCTTAAAAGATAGTGCAGTAAGTCTAATCAACCTATATTCCGTCTTGCTAAAGCAACGTTCGTGAATAAGGTGTGATTAAAAAGGTTTAATTTATAAGGATTGGGTTATAGAAAGGGGAATTTTAAGAAGGTTCAAATTCACCATTTAATATTTTAGCCAAAAATTCCTCTCTAGAATCACCATTAACTGGATTGTTAATCTGATCCATAATTTTTTTTGTTACATACACAGTAATGTTGGTAACGTCAGAGTTATTTAGAATTTCCATTTGTTCAGTATTTAATCTATAAGCCTCTTTAGAAGAGTTTACTATTTTAAGAGTTATTTCCATATTACACCTCAGCAAGTAATTTTATTTGTTCTTCATAAGAATGCTCTTGTTCTTTATTGTCTTCAGTTACAAGTTCATTCATTTTTCCCATGTAATAAGCAAAAGGATCGTCTTCATCACTTCTTTGGGGAGGGGGATTTTTCTCTATTTGTTTAATAACATCGCTTTTTCTCTGAGAAGAGAAAATATCTTTAACAAGGTGGGAGTTTTTTTCCAATTTTAATTCTTTAGAAATAAAGGTAAAAAGACCTTCAATAGAGTCAAACTTATAAGGTGTTCCAGATTCATCGGAAAGACATTCATAGTCAGAGTCTTCTTCCTGATAGGAAGGAGGGGTGAAAAGAACGTGAATTAAAGCTTTATTGCCTTTTCCTTGCAAGTCAGCGGCAAGCTGATCTTCATTATCTAAGCTAACGATAATGCGTTCAATAAAGCCTTCATCTTTAAGTTTTAAGAAATAGGAAAGTTTCATGTTTAAAGCTTTGCTAGTTTATTAACTTTATCTTCGTAAGAATCATCTTCTTCCTCGATATCGTCTTCATCTACGATATCAAGATCACCCTCTTCATTAAAGAGGGGGAGATCATCCTCGTCAAACTCTTCAGGAGCCTCTTCAGGCTCTTTTTGTGGTTCTTCTATCTCATAACCCTCTTCAGGTGGAGGAGTTACTATAACGGCAGGAGAAAGAAGTTCAGGGGAAGGGTTAGGGGTGTCAATTAAAGGTGCTTCAGGTTCTTTATTAATGTTTTTAACAATTTCAGGGTCATTTTCCCAGTATGCGCTATCTGTAAGAATAGGGCGGGCAAAATGATGCTGTGCAAGGATTACTACCTTAGTTTTATCTAAGTTTTGTAAATCTTGAGCAGTAATAAGAGCCATACCTTCTTCGGAAGTAGACTCACTTTTACCTTCACCACCCTTATTTTTAGACTTGCTTTCACTGGTACGTTGTACAGTTTTATTACCAATCATTTGAGAAACACGCTTTGCGGTTTCAAAGTTGTTTTGGGAGAAAATAACTTTATAAGCTGTGTTGGTTTCAAAGATATCAACAGTATCTTTGTCATAAACAGATTTGATTTGTCCGTAGTCTTGGGCAATGAAAATTCCTTGAACATTATACCCACGGGAAATTTCAGGCATTTTTTGCAAAACCTTAAGTTTCCCAAGCCTTGTAAACTCATCAAGAAGGAAGGTTACACGTATATCATCTTCTTTAGGCATCTTAGAGAGAAGGCCATTAGCAAGAGATTCAAATAGAAGGTGAATCACACCCCTTAAACGGTCTCTGTCTTCATCTCGAACAATTGCATAAAGTGTGGAAGGAATTTCTCGGAAACTTTGCGGAAGAAGGTCGCTCTCACCGCTAGTGCTGGCTGCAACATTTTTATCTGCAAAAATATTCATGTGTTGGTTAATGGTACCAAGAACACCAGCCCATTGTTCACTACCACCTGAAGAAACAGTAATAGAGTTCAAGTCATTGATAAAGTCTGAAGGCATTTCAGTTTCATCAAAACCAAGTTGATAATAAGGATGGGAAGAAAAGATCCCTTTGTTAGGATCTTCAACTAACTCTTCAAGGATCTCTTCAAGCTCTTCGGAACCCTCAAGCTTTCTTGGATCAATACCGTATCTAAGAAGATCTAGGGTTTCTTTAAAATCTTGGCCGCTTGTAATGAGGTTATAAATGGCTGGTAAAGAGGTTTGACCATCTTTCCAGCATAACCACTCAGCAACAAAGATAAAAGCCTGTCTAGCAGTATCATTAAAGAAAGCACTCTTAGCGTCTGCTTCTTTAGGGATAAGGGTTGTACCAATATTTTCAATATAAGATCTAAGCTTACCGTAGTCTAATCTTCCATAATCACCTTTTGGAAGAAGGGACGCGCAAAGAGGATTAAAACGAGATGTGTTTTTATTAACAGGATCAAAAAGAAGGATTCTGTTAAATTTTCGGCGGTGTTTATGCGTTTGCTCATAAATCTCACCTTTAGGGTCATGAACAATAATAGAATTTCTTAGGTAGTAGAGGTTAGGGATAACAAGACTTGTTGTTTTACCAACCCCTGAAGGGGCGAGAACAAGCACACTTAAAGGTTCTTTAAAGCGTAGGTATTTATCCTTGTCTCCGTCAATGATCCATTTATGGAGGCGATCAAAAAGTGTCATACTTTCTCGGTCTGTGCGCTTATTGATACCTTTTCGCCCTAAAATAACCCCTTCATCACTTAGAAGGCGCATTTTCTTAATATCACTATTTTGCGCAATTTTTGCGTAACCATATTTTTCAAACGATTCTTTTTTTGAAAAGGGTAGGGCTAAGAATAAGAGGGACGCCGCGCATGACAGAAGATATTCTGTTGGAAGGTGCGCCCAACCTTGAATAGGATACCCTTTTACAAACTGATAGAAGAGTAAAAGGTGATACTCACCTTTTGTTAAAAAATAGTAAGTAGCAAAGTTAATTGAGATATAAAATAGGCCAAGAGCCACAAATATTTTAGGAAACATTTTCAATTTCCTCAAAATATGCTTTTCGTACACCTTTTTCATCACGGTAAAGCTGGATAATAATATTAATGTTATTGAAAAGCTCTCTTCTTATAGAATCTTCTCCTCGACCATCAGTAACATGGAGAATCTTATTTGTAAGGCTGTCTATAGCCCCAACAGGGCTGTTTGCATGTAAAGTGGTCATAGACCCCTCATGACCCGTATTAATAAGTGTGAGGAAGGTCTCAGCAAGGATACCTTCTCTAATTTCTCCAAAAATAACAGATTGAGGAGTTTTACGAAGTGTATCAATAGAGATATAACTAAGTTCAGCCTCTCGGTCTTTACGGTTAACTTGTGTAACCGCAAATTGAACGATATCAGGCTGCGGGAAGTTAATTTCAGGAGGATCTTCAATTGTAATGAGGCGGCGATTAATATCAATCTCACGGCAAAGGCACTCAAGGAAGGTGGTTTTACCAGTAGAGGTACCACCACTAACAACGATAGTTTTATGATCCTTAACAGCTTGTTTTAAACTGTTAGTATCTTCTTCAGAAAGGCCAAAATCTTTGATATCAAATTTCTTACCGCTTTTTTTACGCAAAGACATAGTAAAGCCTGAAGCAATACAGGGCATTTGGTTTACTTGGACACGGGTACCGTCTCTAAGTTTAGCTGAAAGAGTTTCTGTTTCAGCATTATAATCAATACCGTTAGTTGTTGCGATAGTACGCGCTAGACTTTGTAATGTGGAAATATCAAGATTTTTATCTTCACAGCGTTCTTTAGGTTCACCAGCACGTTCAACCCAAACTTCAAAGGCTTTGTTGATATTTATATTCTCAACATGCTCCATATCCAAGTATTTTTGGATTGTTTGATCGAGCAGACTTTGAAGTAGGTCAACGTTTTTTGCCACTTATTTACCCTTTATTCAACAGTACCGATAAGAGGACTTGTTGAACCACAAATATACTTACTTTCTTCATTTACAGAAATATCAGTATAGTTTGTAGCATCTCCTCTAAGGTAATGAGGGTTTTTCTCTAACTGGTTTAGAGTACATGAAGGTATACTACATGAGTAGGTCCCTGTTCCGTATTGTCTATAGTCACAAAGAGGACTTTCAACAGGTAGATTCATTCCATAACTTGTATTGTAAGCATTATAAGTATAACCAGTTTGGCTTATTGTCGTACTAAAGGAAGGTGCTTCAGTAGAATTTATTGTATCAATAGTGATACCTCCTGCCGTATACCCTACACCTAAAGAACCACGCAAACAGTATTTTTTACCACTAACACGCCCCGTAACCCATTTTGTTGAGCCACCTATTGCATCACAACTACTTTTTATTGACCATCTAATATTTGAAGGATCTTCAATATAACTAAAACCATCGCCAGTCCAATTAAGTTGTCCTGCTGTGGCTGTAGTAACAGTATCATCATCGCTATTTACAGTAATATTAGAACTATTAGTTGAAACACTGCGCCACATGCCACCTAGGTAGGTGTATGGAACCGTAGGAAGGACACCCTGACAAGAGGAGATGAAAACGACATCGCCGGGTGTTCTTTCGATATAGGTTTTTGCGTTAATAGTTGTTTCACGGTTTACATCATCATTTAAAGCCGTACAAACAGTTTGGTCTTCCATGTGAGCATATGTAGTTATTGATGGTTGACAAGTAATAACGTCAACACGATCCGCACCATCCATGTAGTAGTAAGTTTTATTCAGGAAGGATTGATCTGTATCAAAGTCATGAGTAAACTCTTGACCTCCAGTACAAGCTTCTTCAAGAATAGCAACGCTATTTCCATCAGGAGCACAATCAGTAACATATTGATCTACACTATCCACAGTAATTTTAAATCTACTTTGGAATGAAACGGTTCCACCAGCTTCATCTACGATAGCGTTACATACATCAGTTACTTCAACATGAGGGTATGTAGTGGCCGTATCAGTACAACCTTGTAAAGTTTGTGTAGCACCTTGGTAGTCATATGTAATTTGTGCTTGCTGGATTGAAACGTTATTAGGGAAGTCATCTCTAATAGAACAGCCTGAAGTGTCAGAAACAAGAGCGATAATTTGCTCATTATCGGGAGTACAGTCCTGAACTTGGATATCACCCGAACCTTCAGGGTCGGTGTAATATGTTGTGTATTGTTCATAAGCAAGCATATTAGGCATATCAAAACTTAGAGGACAAGCGGCATACGATTGTTTAAGAGGGTAGCGTGTAAGAGTGTCAGAGCAAGCCTGAATCTCTACACCGTCTTCAAGAACACGTTCTTGAACAATAGCAACTTCTTGAGCAATATCTACATTAACGGAACATCCATCCGTTGTTGTTACGATATTAGGAGCTTCTGTATCAGTAAATTCAGGAGCTTGAAAATCTACAGGATCAGCGCCTTGCTCTGAACCACCAGCTCCACCTTGAGAGCTAGGACTATTTTCAACAGTTTGTTGCTCTTCTTCTTCTTCAGTAACCTCTTCATCTTCAGCGTTTAAACGCTCCCAAGCAAGAAGAACTTCCATAGAATTACCTTCAGCGGTGAATTTATCACCCTCTGAAAGAGAAGGGTTTACAGCAACAGCGGAGGTTAGAGGTTCAAAGAAGCTAGTTTGTTTCTTTTCACCGTCTTCTTTAATAAGGTAAGCACCTTCCCAAACGATTTCTACTTTAGTAGTACCATCGTTGAGCTGTGTTTCAACCTTGGATCCTTCGATAACCATATTATGTATTCCAATTTCTAAACCAGCAGGTTTAAGATCGGAAAGGTTTGCCTCTACTTTAGTGGCGTTAACATCCTTTTTAACAACAACAGGGATAAGTTCTTTTTCAACTTCCTCTGTTTGTTCGTTTACTTGTTGTACCTCTTGTGAAGTTGCGTTAAACGCAACAACACTAAAACCCACTACAAATGTAGCAGCAAATATATATAAAGATTTCATTGTTGAATATTCCTTTAGCATAGCAATTAAAGTATTTCTCCCATTATCTTATAGTCTTCAGCACAAGCTTTCACCTATTTTTCCTGAAGGCTTTTAATAGAGACAACCTCTCCCTTTCCATCTTTAGGTTCTTTGAACCAAATATCAGTTAAAATACTGATATTAAACCTTGTTCCTCTTGCGATATTTACGCGTGGCGTAAGACTTAAACCTTCTTGAATAAGGCTAGCCGTTGTTTGGCCAAATTCGCTAGTAAATGCATCAGCCGCAGCTTTAGCATTATCATCACCCGCGGGTACACTCATTTGAGCAAGAGCACTAATAGTAGAGAATAATAGAGCGGAGCCGTAACGATCTAAGAATCTATTATCCAACAACCCTGTCATACCAGCACTACCTTGTTGATCAGCAGTTTCACTAGCAATAGTTATATTGATACCCTGAGGTGTTAGAATACGATTCCAAGCAATTTGAAGCCTTGTATCTCCAATTTCACCCAAAGTATCATAACTACCAACAACTTTAGAGCCTTTAGGGATAAGGATTTTTCTACCATGATCCCCATAAACATCTTGCTCTATCTGAGCAATAACTTTACGGCTAGGAAGTTCACTTTTGATTTCCGTGTAAAGTACAGCAGGAATAAAACGCGTAGCAGTTAAAGTTCTTTCAAGGTTTACAGGATATGTAGGGATTGATTTTCCAAGCCCATGAGCTTTAAAATCTTTATCTTTATTATAATCTTCAAAGGCGCGTGTAACCTCTATTTCAGCGGTTGTGCCTTTAATTGCTTTCACACGGTGAATTGAGCCACTACTAATACCTTTAGAGATGATCTCGCGGCGGCGGCGTTCAGCTTGGCTTAACCCAACAGCCTGTTTTTTAAATTTAAAAATATCATCTACTTCGGGAAGGGGCTCTTCATTATCATCACCAACATAAACAATTTTTTCAATTATTTCTGTTTTCGCCTCTTCAGGTTCAGGGAAGGGCGGTATATTGAAGTTGCTAGGAAGATCTGCTTCTTGGCGAACATATTCTCTTTCTTCTTTTTTGTTTGTATTGCCGTCATTCATAAGATCGCTTACAAGGGGGTACAAAAGCACCCCTGTAAGAGCAACACCACCTAAAAGTATGAGAATACGAGAATTCATAGCACAATCCTTTTACTTATTTTTTATCAGGAGAAGAAATGCGTTTTTTGCGCATTTGGTATTTAAAACCAAGATCTTCTCTTGAGCGTACACAAACATATTTATCGCCGTTTCTAAGTGTCCACCCTTCAGGAGATAGACTTTCAGCGATTAAGAACCCTTTTTCCATTCTTGTATTTACAACACTATCGTAACCGTCTACGACTTTGTAAATTACTGGAAGGCGGTCAGAAGCAAGCCCACCTCTAAAGTCAAAGTATGTCCACATGCCATCGTCATAAACAGCAAAAGGAGCAATATCTTTTTCACCAGTTATCTTATAATTAACATTAGCGTTTATTGCATCAGGAAGCGTTTTAAGATAGTCAGCTTGTTTTTTAGGTAAAGAAGCCATTGCTTTAATAGCTTCAGCAGCTTCGATATCTTCATTACGTTTAGCTTCTTCGCGCTCATTTGAGCTTAAAGGTGTTTTACGCACTCCAGCTTCTTCTCCAGCATAGAAAGGAGAACCTTTTGAAATCATGGATTTGATACCAGCATCATAATCAACCTCAACATACACGGTAAGTGTAGGAGGTTCAGGAGAATCTACAGGATCACTGCGTAGGTAAAAATTATAAATTTTTCCTGATTTACCGATAGCCTTAAGATCAGTATCAATACCTGAGTGGTTAGCCTTTATATTCATAATATTAAGGCGGTTAGGCATTGTTAAAGCTTGAAAGCTTTGATCGTTACCAATAGTAAAAGCTGTAACATCTTCAGGGAAGACGATCATCGTGTACATGTTTACACGAAGACGCGTTTTAAATGTTTTATACTTTGTCCATTTAAAAGTTCTTACAGTGTCAGTTTGCTTGAATTTATCCCAAGCTTCCTGAACCATTTTTAGATTGATATCGTTTTCATCCCAATTACTACCAAGCTCTGAACGGCTAGGCGTCATTTCTGAAACATTACCACCAGCGTTAAGATCTATAAGCTCTGCATGGGCAATAGGGGTTATGGTTGTTGTAAGCAACAATGCTGCGATAATCTTTTTCATTATTCAGCTTCCTTTTCTTGGTTGGTGGTTTCTCGTTTAGAGATACTGTATTTAGAAACATAAATTCCTAAAGGATTTATTAATTCATCAGCGGTATTAACTTCAGTAGGTTTAAATTCAAAACGGATAGTAGCGATCCAGCTTTGAACTACTTTCATACCAGCCTTCTCATCAATCGTTTCAAATTCGATCTGATGTAGACTCTTTTCTAGAATACTGTCAGAAACAACTCTAATTTCTCTCTCGGTATCTTCTAGATTCTTTTTCATATCATCAAACTCTTTACGGAAAGCTTGCTGCTCTGCGGGGGCAGACATAGCCCACACTTCACGCGCTCTTATATCATCACCAACATGATCTTTTTTATGGCGGTTATAAACATACTTTCTAAGAGCTGCGCGCGTAAGTTTTACACCTGTCTCACTTTCAGGTCTAACTTCAGCAGCGGGATATACTTTGTAGAAGTTATCTTTACTGTTACTAAACTCAATATAAACGCGTTCAGGCTTCATAAAAGAAAGAATCGAAGTAATACCAACGCTTTGAGCCACAATAATAAGGCCAAGTCCAAAGATCAGCTTTTTATAGAATATTTTATCATTTAATAAACTTCTAAAATAAAGAGAAGAGCTAACATCAAACTGCGTAGGATCTTTACGATCCTTTGTTTGAGATACCTTTGTTGGTTCTTTAATTTTTTTACTCATGATTCTTTCCTAACCCTTAAGCTTGAGGATTGTTTTTAAATTCTTCATTACCAAACAATTCTATTTGGTCGTTACAAGCACAAGGCGACTTTAAATAGTCGTTTTGGCTTGGTGTATTTGCACAAGCTGTTAAAGCAAGGGCTAAACAAAGTGTTAAATATCTCATGATGATTTTTCTCCATGTTTTTGCATTAAAATTTCAGGCCAGTCGTCAGGGTGAAGCTCTTTTGTTTTTTCAAAAGAACGTACAAGTTCTTGCTCTGACCTTAAAAGAACAAGATGTTCGTCTAAACCTGAAAGGTTTACGTCAATAATGGTTGAAGAGCCTTCTTTTCTCTTAATCATTACTTGGTAACGAGATGTTGTATTTTTAATCCACTCAAATTCACTATCGGTAATACCGATACCACCAAACTCTTTATCTCCGATATAAACATTTGGTTCTGCCTGTGGATCAGGGAAAATGATATATGTTTCAAAGGAATTCAAAAAGTCTTGTCCCTTTTTACCAAGATTTACAAGAAGGTTAGGGCTTTGAACAGCACCAACAAAAACACCATTTCTTTTACGCCATTCAAGAAGAGCTGTACGCATAAATTTGTACATATCGTCATCTTCAATAAATTTCAAAGTTTCATCCCAAAAACATACATGAGGGGATGGATCTTTATTGATTGCCTCTTGGAAGGCGTGGAAAACATACATTGAAACAGGTGTTTTAAGCTCTTTATCATCAAGCAAGCTTGTAAAGTCAAAACCAACAACAGGTTTATCAAAAGAAAGTGAATCCGAATCAGCATTAAACATTTGGCCATGTTTATAGTGGCTTGTTTCGGCATTGTGATTATCAGGCATCCATTTTTGAAGACGCTTACATAAATTCATACCTTTATCAGGATCCGTTTTAGGAACTCCTAAATGGCTACGCACAGCGTGTAAAGATCTTTCACTTTCTTCAAAAGAAGTAAAATTAAGCTCTACAGCTTCCGCGATAGTTTGTTTTTCTATCTCATTGGCGTCACCTGCAAGAATACTCATAAAGTTTTCAAGAAAACTTCTATTTCTAATATTATCAGGAAGCATAAAAGGGTTCATTTTTAATGAATCTAAATTATTATAAATACCATCTAAGGCTTCAACGGTGATATTCATACCTTGGAAGCTATCAATAACAAGGGTTTTCATATTCTTGTATTTTTGACAACAAGTGTTTAAGTGGTTCATAAGAACGGTTTTACCGCGACCAGTACCACCTAAAACAAGCGTATGACCAGCTTTAGTTTTATCGCTGGTTGGATGGAAGGTGAATGCATACGCCTGCCCGTCAGGTGTTTTAAAGAAGTCTACAGGCTGATCACCAAAGGCGCAGGTTAGATTTCCTTCACCTTTAGTAGCAAAGTTAATAAAATCACCAGCACTTACAGTGCTAATCATATACTTTCTTGGCATATTTAAGGCCTCATTGTCGGGGAACATACCCCAAAAAGCGGCAGGAATATGAGACTTTTCCCGTAGGCCGACAATTTGAACAGGAATGAAAGCGTTAAGAATTTCTGAAACAGAAGATTCTAATTCATCAACCGTATCCCCATAAACACAGATCATTAGATCATGCTCAAGTAATTTATGGCTACCATCATTTAAATACTCAAGGCAGGTATTTATATCACCTAGAGAATTTTCAACATATTTAGAAAGCTCTTTAGCATTATGCTTCATCTTTTCAAGACGAGCTTGAGCTTTGTGAATATCAACAGGCTTAACATTTTGTACAACATTAAACTTAGCTTTTACAGACATCAACCCCTCAAGAAGGTTGGCCGTAGTCTTATCAGGAAAATCTTTGATAGAGATAAACGCGGCGTAACCGATATCGCTATTTCTAT
>Ga0316207_10004838_pt1 | contig 11445 bp, 9 predicted proteins | sample 6weekpyrite_MG_FD_204943 | JGI IMG/M metagenome (GOLD analysis project Ga0316207, IMG submission 204943) | Microbial mat bacterial communities from mineral coupon in-situ incubated in ocean water Damariscotta River, Maine, United States -... | ecosystem: Environmental > Aquatic > Marine >...
TGTTAGTTACAGATATTGATAGCTTGTTCTTTATGAAAAGGTTAAATTAAACACTATATTTCCATATTGCAGTTCGATAAGCTACACAAAAGAGAATGAGATAGTTCGCAACTAAAAGTTTTCTCTCAAATGGGTTATTCAAGCTTATATAAAACAGATAAGTCTTAGTGATAAGGTAAGGCAATAGTAAAGCAGGCTCCGATATACTCCGTCCCATCGACATCAAAAGAGCGATTACTGGCAGTCAAGGAACCTTTCATATGCTTTTCGATCATCTCCTTACTCATGTATAGACCGATTCCTGTTCCCTGTGCTTTGTGTTTTGTCGTAAAATAAGGATCAAAGATAGAAGGAAGGGAAGTCTTTGAAATGCCTCCTGCATTATCATATATCTTGATGATGACATGGGTTGAAGACTTGCTCATGGAGATAAGAAGGTATTTTTTTGCAAGGTTTTTTTCATCCAAAATATCTTTGGCATTGTTGAAGATATTGATAAATACCTGCATCAATTCAGAAGGGTAGCCCACGAGCTTAATCTTGACAGAGGAAGTGTTTTCGATGACGCGAATGTCATTTAAGCTTCCTTTTGAAATACTTAGTGCGGTTTTTAAGACCTCATCAATATAGAAGGCTTTTTTCTTCTTGTCTTTTTTAAAGTAGTTTCTAAAGTCATCAATAGTGTCGGAGAGGTATTCAGTATATTCATCGATACGGTTAAAGGTGTCGTCCAGACTCTCTTTGCTGGTGATACCCAGCATGTTTTCGATCTTGGCATTTCCTGTAGCCGTAGAAATAGCTGAAAGTGGTTGTCTCCATTGATGTGCAATGTTTCCTATCATCTCCCCTAGAGCAGCAAAGCGTGACTGTTCGGATAAAATTTTGTCTTTTTGACGATTTTGTGTGACCTCGTTCTCAATCTTTTGAGCCAAAGAATCATTAAGTTCTTGGAGTTGGAGTGTCTTTTCGTGGATCTTGTCTTCTAGTGATAGGTTCAGTTCATTAAGACGGTTTGCGTACTCTTGTTGTTTAATACTTAAGGTTTTAAAGGCAGTGATGAGATCATATCTTTCATCTTTAGATGTAATTCTGGGCAGATCATAAGACAGAGGAATTGTATAATCAATGCTTTTCATTAAAGAAGCAAGCTGGGTAAGGGGTAAAAGAGTGACCTTGGAGATAAGAGCAAGAATGAGTAGAGTTAAAAGTATTATAAAGAAAGTGATATAGACTGTATTTAGAAGTTCTTTAACCTCTTGAACATAATGTTCAGCTTTGATGTAGATAATAAAATAACCATCTTCAAAATCATATTGTTTAGCCAAAACAGGCCTGTTTTGATAATAGTGTAGATGCATATTCGCTTTGACAGGAAGTTTGTTACCGATACTCATCGTATTAGTTTTGATAAAAAGTTCTTGCACATGTGAGTTTTCTAGTATCTTACGTTTGACATAGTTTAGTCTCTCACTGTTCAACTCTAAAATATGTTCAATCTCTGTCTGGGTAAATAGAGCAATAGTATCCATTTGATGCTCTTGATGATGCATCAGAGTAGGGAAAGAAACATTTTGTATATAAACATAAAAAAGTGCACCGATGACGAGGTATGAGGATAGCATCAAGAGAATAATTTTTTTGGTAATAGAGAAGACATACAGACGTCCCGGGGTGTGACGTATGATGTAAAACAGGTCGGATAAAAGTTGTTTAATTTTCATAATACTTTTTTTGATTTTTATGTGATAATACCATAAAGTAATAAATATACTGAAAGAAAACCACGAATTTTGAATTAGCATGACTTACGTAAGGTTAATAAAACTTTTTTTGTTAAAATTTAACATAATTATCGATTTTTTTAAGGTCTAAAGGTAACATAGGTGAAAAAAGTTTTGATTATCGATGATGATATCACCATCATCCGTTTTTTAAAGGGGTTAATCTCCCATCAACTCAACTTTCCATGCGAAAGCGCGAAATCTATGCAGGAAGCTCGTGAACTTCTGGAAAATGCAGATGAATATGCCGTAGCCTTGGTCGATCTTGTCTTACCTGATGCCAAAGAGGGCGAATGTGTTGATATGACTCTGGAAAAAGAGATACCTACTATCGTTATGACTGGCTCTGAGAACGGTGAACTTCGACAGAAGATGTTAGATAAAGAAATACTTGATTATGTTAACAAAGACAATGCAAGGTCTTTTGATTACAGTATGCGGTTGTTGCAGTTTGTGTATGGGTTTGAAGGCTCAGAAATCTTGTTAGTGGATGATTCTAAGACATCACGTCTACAGATGAAATTTGCTTTAAATAAACTTCCTTTAACCATATACGAAGCAGATAGTGGAAAAGAAGCTCTCGAAAGACTCGAAGAATATCCTAGTATTCAATTGATTATTACTGATAGGAATATGCCAAGCATGAGTGGAATCGAATTGATACAAGAGGTACGTAAAACCCATAGTATGAATAAGCTTGCTGTTATCGGTATAAGTGCATCACATGAAGCAATGATGAGTGTAGAGTTTTTGAAAAATGGTGCAAATGATTTTATTACCAAGCCCTTTATGCCTGAAGAGATGTTATCACGGGTTATATCAAGTTTAGAGATGATCTATTACATCAAGCTTGCAGAAGAGTCTGCCGTGAAGGACTTTCTGACAGGGCTTCATAATAGAAAATATCTTTATGAAACAGGGGGCAAACTCTATGATAATGCCAAAAGAGATCATCTTTCTATTGTAATAGCTATGATGGATATTGATTATTTTAAAAAGATCAACGATCGATATGGACACGAAGCGGGTGATACGGCTTTAAGAATATTGGGTAGTTTACTTAAAGAAGAATTTAGAAACTCTGATGTGGTGACACGTTACGGCGGAGAAGAGTTTTGTATAATCTTGACCAATACAGAAATGAAGTATGCAGTTAATGTTATGGAAAGTATTCGTAAAAAAGTGGAGAGTACAATGATAAAAATTCATAATATCAGCTTTAGAATGACACTGTCTATTGGTTTAAACGAGGATATGTCCAGCTCATTTGATCAGATGCTTGCGCTAGCCGATGAAAACCTCTACCGTGCAAAAAATGAGGGTCGCAATAAAGTAATCTCCTAACTCTTTTTTCATGATAAAGCGTGTTAGTATTATCTTTATGTAGATGTTTAATCATTAAATTGGATGTTTAGGAGACGATTGCCCATATTTTAATCACTTTGGTTTTTAATTCGTAGCCTTAAAATGCTATGATTAGGCTAATAAAATCAGGAGAATTTTTAGTGATATCACATTTGGAAGCAGCTTACGAAGCGCGTAGCGCAAAAGTAAATAAGATTGAAACAACAAAACAACTAAAAACTCCTCAAGAAGCATGGGATACCTTAGAATCATACGCACAAAATGGTTACAGTTCAATTCCGGATGAAGATAAGAGCTATTTTTTAAAATGTTTCGGTATCTTTGACCGTCCTGCCACACCTAAGCAGTTTATGATACGTGTTCGTATTCCAGGTGGGCAGTTAAGCTCAGAACAAGCTGAAGTCATCGGACGTATGGCACGTGATTACGGAAATGACTATATTGATATTACGACACGTATGCAGATAGAGTATCGATACATGCATATTGCGGATATACCTACAGTATTAAAAGAACTGCAAAGTGTAGGTATCTCTTCATATCAGACAGGTGTTGACAATTTTAGAAATATTTTAAATGATCCCTTGGACGGTATCGGCATGGATAATATTTTACCTTCTCAGGGATTGCTTGAAAAGCTTCAGGCAAAGTTTTTACATAATTGGGAATGGGTTTCAGTTCTTCCAAGAAAGTTTAACACAGGTATCTCCGGTTCAATGTCAAATCGATCAAATGTCTTTGGACAAGACTGCTGCTTTGTTTTAGCACAAAAAGACGGGCATTATGGATACAATTTATACCTAGGTGGTAAAGTCGGTAAGATTGCTAAGAGTGCGGATATTTTCTTGAAAAATGAAGAAGAAGTGGCCTTGGCCTTTCAATCGCTTATCGAACTTTTTAGAGATAATGGTTTTAGAGATAATCGTAACAAAAACAGACTCTTCTTTTTGATAGAGGCTGTAGGTATTGAAAATATGGCTGCTGCGATTCGTGAAAAGGCAGGTGTTGACTTTGACAGCGCAGGAGATACCTTGACCCTTATGGAAAACTTTGATCCAAAACAGGGGCGTGTAGAGATGCGTTCGGGTACTTATGCCGTACATGCCGTTATTCCGTCAGGTATTTTTAGCGGAACGGGTCTGATCCTTGCCGCTGAGTCTGCCCGTCGTTTTGGAGATGGACATATCCGTTTTGATGTTGAACAGAGTCTTTACATCACCGGGGTAAAAGATCAAGATATGTCGGCTCTGCTGCATACGCCATTTTTTGAAAAATATAAAAATGTCGATACGCCGTACTTTAACAATATGATTGCTTGTGCCGGAACAGAACACTGTCCTTTTGGGGTTATCCCTAATAAACCCGATGCTATTGAGATGAGTCAATACCTCAGTAAAGCGGTACCTTTAGACGAGGGGATGATTAGAATGTACTGGTCTGCCTGTGTAAAAGGATGCGGAATCCACGGTGTCGGAGATATTGGTTTTGAAGGGTGTAAGGCAAAGATCGATGGCAAATCGGCTTATGGCGTTCATATTACACTTGGCGGGAAACTGACAGGTGAAGGAGAAGAGGGATACTCGGTGATGAAGACGGTTCCTCTTGTCTATGCCAAGTATTATGTTGAATCGCTTGTTCTAGAGTACAAACGTGTGAAAAAACCGGGTGAAAGCTTTGAACGTTTTCATGACAGAATTTTAAGTCAGTACTCTAATGCCTACCTTGGATTTATGATGATGATGAATGCTTATTTACGTCGTAAAAACATTGATCTCAGGGTACAGCTTTCTTTAGGTGTGGCTACAGGAAAGCATGAAGAATTTGAGATCTTTGATTTAGGACGAAAGTTATATTACGGACTTTTAGAAGAAGAAGCCTACAGTGAATATGGGGCTTATGCGCCCGCTTCAAAAGAGAAGTTACAGCCCTTACAAAAAACAGACGCCACAATTGATGAAGCGCTTGCGAATGTGATTTATAAGATGATCCACCCCAATAAAGATGAGAGAGCACAGGTGTTTTCTGAACTTTTAGATGATATAAAATACTAAGTGCTAGAAATTTTCTATTAAAAACTGTTATACTACCAGGAACAGATCTGGATTTTTACTTTTTGCAGGGCTAAAATTCAGATATTTTAAAAGGTCTAGATATGCTTTATCTCATTGGTTTCTTCCTCCTTTTTATCATTCTTTTATTTATTATTGTTCTGTTTGTCTTTAAAAAATCAAAGAATCCAAGCTGTGAGATTGAAGATAAGCCTGCACCGACAATCACCTTTACCCTCGAGTCATTAATCAAGACACTTAAAACTGAAAAAAAAGAGTTGTCGAAGATTGATGGACTGGTTGAGAAGGTCGCTCAGAACTTTCCTTTTCCTGAAAATGAAAAAGAGGCCAGTCAACATTTTGAATTTGTTTACTTCTATGCAAAAAACCCTCTTCCTACAGCTAAAATGATCGTACAGATGCAAAAGATATTAACACTCGCCAATCCGAAATACGCCAAACAGATAGAAGAGTTTCAAATGCGCGGTGTAGAAGCACGTAAGAAGTAAATACATAAGCCCTTGTAAAGCAATTCTTAAGTATAATTCCCAAATTTCTATAAAAGGGCGTTGATGAGCAAAAGAGTTTTAGTAAAGTTTTCAGGTGAAGCTCTTGCCGGTGATAATGGACATGGGATTGACACACAAATCCTAAAATATATTGCCAGTGAAATAAAAAGTCTTGTGGATGCAAATATTGAAGTGGGTATTGTTATCGGTGGCGGTAATATTATTCGTGGTGTAACAGCTGCACAAGACGGGATTATCCGTCGTACTGCCGGTGATTATATGGGAATGCTTGCTACAGTCATCAATGCGGTTGCTATGCAAGAAGCATGTGAACATGCCGGCATGAAGGTACGTGTTCAAACAGCTATTAAGATGGAACAGATCGCAGAAGCGTATATTCAGCGTCGTGCGGTTCGTCATCTTGAAAAAAACCGTGTTGTTATTTTTGCAGCAGGAACAGGTAACCCATTTTTTACTACGGATACGGCGGCAACACTGCGCGCAGTTGAGATCAATGCAGAATGTATCATCAAAGCAACCAAGGTTGATGGTGTATATGATAAAGATCCAAACAAATACAGTGATGCAGTGAAGTATGACAGCCTAAGTTACGACCAAGCACTCCAAGATGAGATCAAGGTGATGGATGATACCTCTATCGCTCTTGCCAAAGATAACTCTCTTCCTATCATCGTGTGTGATATGTTCAAAGAGGGGAACCTTTTGGATATTGTCAATGGTAACATGACCAACTGTTCGATCGTTAAGTAAGACTGAAAAACAAGATACCTTGAAGAGCATTAAGTAGAACTAACGGCTTTTCGAGTAAGATCATTAAAAAAGGATTCAAATATGAGATTAGAAGAATTAACTGCAAAAGCACTTGAAACAACAGGTGTAGATCGTTACCAATTGGCAATCGCAATTGCAAAACGTGCTGATGCTCTACAAAACGGTGATTCAAGTAAATTGAATGTTGACCCAAAAGCTTACAAGCCAGCAGACTTGGCATTGATGGAGATCGCTGAAGGCGTTATCTCTATCAAAGGTTTTAGAGCCTAAGCTTTAGACTGTAAATTAAATAAAGACGAAGGGAACAGAGTGTGAAAAAAGTCATTGATGCCCTTCGCGATATACATGACCTGCAAGAGGCAAAAGCCTTTTTTTATAAGCAGGTTAAGCCCTCTTCTCTTGTAGAAAAAGCCCTCCATTTTTCAGAAAAAGCACACTTCGGACAGTTGCGTAAAAGCGGTGAACCTTATATCGTCCATCCTATCTTAGTCGCGAGTATAGTCTCAAGTATCAGTGAAGATGATGCAATGGTCATAGCTGCGCTTTTACATGATGTTGTAGAAGACACGAGTTACGGTATTTCTGAGGTAACAGCCGAGTTTGGTGAAGATGTAGCTCACTTGGTTGAAGGTCTGACAAAGATCGTTCAGATGAGAGATACCGAGCTAGTCTCTTCTGACTCGGATGAAAAGCTTATCGCTTCAGCGCTCTCATTTAGAAAAATGCTGCTGGCTTCGGTTCAAGATGTTCGTGTTTTAGTAGTGAAGCTATGTGACCGACTGCATAACATGCTAACACTTGATGCCCTGTCTGTGACAAAGCAGGAACGTATATCTGAAGAGACAATGGTCGTTTACGCACCTATTGCTCACCGTTTAGGGATTTCAAGTCTGAAAAACATGCTTGAAGACCTGAGTTTTAAGTATATTTTTCCAGATGACTCACGACGTATTAACGCGTACCTAGAAGATAACTTTCATCAGATATATGAAAGTTTGAACGAGTTTATTGAGAAGGTCACCAAAGCCATGATAAAAAATGGTTTTAGTGAAGATGATTTTGAGATTAAATCTCGTGTGAAGCATGCGTATTCTATCTATCTTAAACTGCAAAGAAAAGGTATCAGCATAGACGAGGTCTTAGACCTCCTTGCTATTCGTATCTTGGTGAAAGACCCTCTTCAGTGCTATAAAGTCTTGGGTATTATGCATCTGTACTTTAAGCCTCTCTCTTCGCGTTTTAAAGATTATTTGGCTATTGCAAAAGATAATGGCTATCAGACCTTGCATACGACGGTATTTCACAGCACTTCGATTTTTGAGGTTCAGATACGTACCTTTGAGATGCATGAAACGGCAGAGTTAGGTGTTGCAGCGCATTGGAAATATAAAAGTGGTGAATCCAGTATTAATCTGGAATGGATGAATAACTTACAACTCCAAGGTGATAATGTTGAAGAGTTCTATGAACTGGTTAAAAATGATCTTTACAGTGAAGATATTTTAATATTTTCACCTGATGGAGATCCCTATACTCTTCCTCGAGGTGCAGTTGCCTTGGACTTTGCTTATGCGGTGCATACTGAAGTTGGAAACCGCGCGGTAGGCTGTCTGATCAATAAGACAAAGGCTACCTTGCTAACCGAACTTAAAAACGGTGACCTTGTTCGTATCGATACGGATAAGGAAGAGATTACCCGTTGTTCATGGATCGATACGGTAAAGACATCACGGGCAAAGACAAATATGCGCCTGATATGTAAGCAGCGCTTAACACACATCAATACTTTGAGCGGTGTTAATATCCTTGCTACCGTGTTACAGCTTAACCAGTCTCGTATTATGGAATGGTTAGAAAAAAATGATTTGATGGACTCTGTTTGCAAGGTGGCATTTGATAGTGAATACCTAAAGATATTGGTAAAATCCTACCTAGAAGTGATAAAGAAAAACAGCCGTTTTCAAGGCTTCTTAAAACGTCACAAGTTTAAACTCAAAGAGTATAACTTTGGTTCAGCAAAGATATCGTCAAACAGTTCTATCAATGATATGGTCTTTGATTATTGTTGTCATCCCAAAGTAGGAGATGAGATCATCGCTTTTAAGGTGGGAAACAAGGCACATATCCATCATAAACTGTGTCACCATGCTTATGATCTGATTGAGGTTGAGACGCCGATGCTGAGTATTCATTGGAGTACACAAAAAGTTTTTCATTATCATCTGATCGTAAGCTTGCATAACGCTAAGGGTGCATTGGCAAACTTTTTACAATTTCTTGCAAAAATGGATATTGATCTGATGAGTATTGAACTGGGTAAAGAGCAAAAATCACATGTACATTATTGTGAGATTGAGATGCAGTCACTTGAAGGTGATCTGACAAAATTACGTAAAAAAATTGATATAAAACATAAGATAATACAGCTTATTCGTACGGATGATGCCTATAGATAAACGATAGTTTTAGGTTTTATCCTAAGAATACAAGCATACAAAATAGATAAAATTAGAAATGAATACAGGGGAAAGTAATGATAGAAACAGCACTTAAAGAGATCAGCCGCGGAACAGCGGAAATTATCGATATGGAAGCGATTGAAAAAAAAGTCACGAAATTTTATGAAGACGGTACGCGTTATACGGTAAAAGCAGGATTTGATCCGACTGCACCGGATCTACACCTTGGGCACACGGTTTTACTTCAGAAATTGGCAGTTTTTCAAAAATACGGTGCTGATGTTCAGTTTTTAATCGGAGATTTTACAGCAAAGATTGGTGACCCAACGGGGAAAAGTGCAACACGTAAGCAGCTTACAGACGAGCAGATCAAAGAAAATGCAGCCTCATATCATGAGCAGGTCTTTAAGATCTTGGCCCATGAACATACACAGACGGTCTTTAACTCGGAGTGGATCGAACCCCTGGGTGCAGCAGGGATGCTTGAACTGACGACACTTTATAATGTTGCACGTATGCTTGAACGTGATGATTTTGACAAGCGTTACAAGAGTGGTACATCTATCTCTATCTCTGAATTCTTATATCCTCTTCTTCAGGGGTATGACTCTGTTCACCTAAAGTCTGATATTGAGATAGGCGGGACGGATCAAAAGTTCAACCTTCTTATGGGCCGTCATCTTCAACGTTCTTATGAAATTGGTAAAGAGCAGTCTGTATTGATGATGCCTATTTTGGAAGGTCTTGACGGTGTACAGAAGATGAGTAAGTCTTTAAATAACTACATCGGTGTGACGGATGCGCCAAATGATATGTTTGGCAAGGTTCTATCTATCTCTGATGAGTTGATGTGGCGCTATTATGAACTGCTGAGTGATAAAACATTAGAAGAGATAGCCGCACTTAAAGCCGGTGTTGAATCGGGTGTTATGCATCCTAAACATGCTAAGGAAGCGCTGTCAATTGAAATTACGGCACGTTTTCACGGACAAGAAGCGGCCGAAGCGGCAAAGGCCGAGTTTGACAGAGTTCATTCTAAAAATGCCCTTCCGACAGATATGCCGTCTTTTGAACTTGAAGGACCGATTTGGATTGCAAAAGCGTTACAAGATTGTGGTTTAGAGGTCTCAACTTCACAAGCAAGAAGAGATATTAAGCAAGGTGCTGTTAAAATAGACCAAATTAAAGTCGAAGACGAACAACTGCAGTTAGAAGCAGGGGAATATGTCTTGCAGGTTGGAAAACGCAAGTTCGCTGCAGTAAAGGTAAAGTAAATGTCATTGAAGTCAGTCAAAATTGGAAAACATACTATTGAGATCCCTATTGTTCAAGGTGGCATGGGTGTGGGTATCTCTTGGTCTCAGCTTGCAGGAAATGTAAGTAAAGAGGGTGGACTGGGTGTCATCTCTTCTGTGGGAACAGGGTATTATGATAAAAAAGAACATGTACAGCGTCTCGTAGCAGATAGACCTCTGGAAGTGGAGAACTTTTACTGTAAAGATGCTTTGAAGAAGATTTTTTCAGATGCAAGAGATATCTGTGGTGATAAGCCTATCGCATGTAATGTCTTGTACGCGATTAATGATTACGGACGTGTTGTTACAGATTCGTGTGAAGCGGGTGCGAATATTATTATTACAGGAGCGGGACTTCCGACAAACATGCCTGAGTTTACGATGGACTATCCTGATGTTGCTCTTGTGCCTATCGTCTCTTCGGCTAAGGCTCTTAAGATCATCTGTAAACGTTGGCAAAAGCGTTATGACCGTCTTCCTGACGCGGTTATCCTTGAAGGACCTAAAAGTGGTGGACACCAAGGTTTTACTTATGATCAGTGTGGTCTAGAAGAGAACCAGTTGGAAAACCTTGTCAAGCCTGTTGTTGAAGAAGCAGCTGCTTGGGGTGGAATGCCGGTATTTGCTGCCGGCGGTGTTTGGGACAAAAATGATATTGATGAGATGATGGCGCTTGGTGCATCAGGTGTTCAGATGGGAACACGTTTTATCGGTACGCATGAGTGTGATGCTCATGACAACTTTAAAGATGTATTGCTTAATGCTGAAGAAGACGATATACAGTTGATGGGTTCGCCTGTAGGGTATCCAGCTCGTGGAGTACGTACTAACCTTACGGGACTGGTTGAAAGACGCGAAGGTCCTGCTATTAAATGTATCTCCAACTGTGTTGCTCCATGTAACCGTGGTGTTGAAGCTAAAGAGGTCGGTTTTTGTATAGCCGACAGACTTTCGGATGCGTATGAAGGGAACCTTGAATTAGGTCTTTTCTTCTCCGGGACAAACGGTTATCGTATCAAAGAGATCATCTCGGTTAAAGAACTTATGAAGAAACTGACACAAGGCGAATAAACTGCGCTATTTTCTTGGACTGCTGTTACTTAGTATTGTCTTATTTGCTTCAAATGCAGAAATATTAAAGCGTGCGCATAAAAACAGTAAAAGCACGGACAAGTCACAGATCTTCCGTGCATACA
>Ga0316207_10004839_pt1 | contig 11442 bp, 14 predicted proteins | sample 6weekpyrite_MG_FD_204943 | JGI IMG/M metagenome (GOLD analysis project Ga0316207, IMG submission 204943) | Microbial mat bacterial communities from mineral coupon in-situ incubated in ocean water Damariscotta River, Maine, United States -... | ecosystem: Environmental > Aquatic > Marine >...
GTAACTGAACTTTATTTTGTTCTTCCGCTTGCAGTGACGGAATAAGAATTATAAAACTAACAAGACAAGAAATGATAATGCTTGTAATACGATACACAAGCTATGACCTCACGCTATGTGATGAACTGATCACGCGTTTTCTTTCTCCACATCGATCTCGATAAGTTGCTTACCGTTCATTTCATACGGTGGTTGTAGGCCCATAAGATATAACATGGTTGGTGCAATATCTGACAATGTACCACTATCATCAACAAATTCTGCCGCGCGTTTACTGTAATAAATAAGCGGTACAGGGTTCATTGTGTGTGCTGTATGTGCTTGACCTGTTTCTGGGTTAACCATCATTTCAGCATTACCATGATCAGCCGTCATCAACATCTCACCACCGGCATTATCAAGCGCTGTACAGATACGTGCAATACAAGCATCCAGTGCTTCAATCGCTTTTACAGTTGGCTCAAACTTACCTGTATGACCAACCATATCTGGATTTGCATAATTACAAATGATCGCATCGTATTTTCCGCTCTCAATTGCATCCACTAATTTATCGGTTAACTCTGGTGCGCACATTTCCGGCTGCAAATCATAGGTTGCAACATCTGGTGAGTTAATAAGAATACGATCTTCCCCTTCAAATGGTTCTTCTTCACCACCATTAAAAAAGAAAGTAACGTGCGCGTATTTTTCTGTTTCAGCAATACGTAACTGCCGCATACCTAAACTTGAAAGGTAAGAACCAAATACATTATTTAATCGCTCAGGCGGGAAAGCCACTGGCACATCAAAATCACTTTTGTATTCAGTCAAGCTAACAAAATTAGCTAGCTTTGGTGTGACATTACGCTCAAAGCCATCAAAATCAGGTTCGATAAACGGACGCGTGATTTGACGTGCACGATCTGAACGGAAGTTCATGAAAATAACGACATCACCATCAACCACTTCGATTGGCTCATCGCCATTGTGTGTAATCGCTGTTGCCTGAACAAATTCATCTGTTTCATCGCGCGCATAGGCTTGCTCAAGTGCGGTTAATGCACTTGTTGCAGAATATTCAGCCTTACCTTGTGTAATCACATCATAGGCGGCTTGAATGCGTGGCCAACGGTGATCACGATCCATGGCATAAAAACGACCAATCACTGAAGCAAAACGGCCTTTGCCAAGCTCTGTAAAAGCTTCTTCCATTTTACGAATCGATACCGCTGCACTTTTCGGTGCAGTATCACGTCCATCAAGGAAAGCATGTAAATAAACTTTATTCGCGCCACGCTCGACTGCTAATTTAATAGCTGCCTGAATATGTTCCTCGTGACTATGTACCCCACCGTCTGATAACAGACCCAAGACATGCACTGCCTTGTCATTTTCAATGGCTAAATCAACAGCGTCGGTTAAGGTTTGGTTGGTGAAGAAAGAACCCGTCTTAATGGCACGCGAAACACGTGTAAATTCTTGATATACCACTCGGCCAGCGCCTAAATTCAGGTGACCAACCTCAGAATTACCCATTTGATCTGCAGGCAAGCCGACATCAGCCCCTGACCCTCGGATTAAAGTATGTGGGTATTTATTCCACAAACTATCCCAAACAGGCTTATTGGCTGCATTTACAGCATTTGCTTCTGAATTTTCACTGTACCCCCATCCATCGAGGATAAGGAGCAACATTGTCTTAGGAATCAATGATTTACTTCCAAATAGTAGCTATGCGGGAGGCTATTCTACCCTTAATTCAAACATGGTTGCCATATCTAGATAGCAGCCCTGTCACTGGAGTCAGAGTATATCACAGGGTCTTTGGTGTTTTCCTCACCAAGATCGCGACAAAATGCTTTCCAAACAGTACATTATTGTATAATCTTTTTATTATATATGAATATTAAGTATATGAGCGCAGGAAAGCTCTTCATATGTCATTAGCGTTATGGGTGCGATGAAAACCCGCACCGATATAACCGTTTAACAGTTATTCGAATAAGCAGGAAATCAATATGAACATGGTTGCAATGGATAGTATTCTCATTTCAAAAGATGAAGACATTGATCGTGCTTCTCGTTCACTTAAAGCGATGTCACATCCTTTACGTCTGAAAATTCTTTGTACACTAGGTGATCGTGAAATAAGCGTGCAAGATATTGTGGAACACGTCGGTACATCACAAAGCAATATTTCACAGCATCTCGCCATTTTACGTGACAAAGGTATTTTAGCTTCTCGTAAAGATGCTAACCGCGTTTTTTACCGTGTTGGTGATGACCGAACATTACGCCTGATTGGTATGATGCGCGAAGTTTTCTGCCAAACTGCACCGTAAGCATTTTAAATTAATGAATGACGTTAGTGCGGCTTGCACCCGTCATGCTGCGCTTTTATAACCCAACTTACCAAAGTAGATAGTATACAAAATGGAACAGCTTCTTGAATTTATAAACAATCACTGGGATTTGTTTACCGCTCTGATTGTTATTCTTGCATTATTATTTGCAAGTACCCTTGTTAATGCAATTCGTGGCATTAAACAAATCGGTCCTGCCGAAGCCACGCGTCTCATCAACCATAACAATGCGGTTGTGCTGGATGTACGTGAAGATAAAGAATTTGCCGAAGGTCACATTATTAATTCGCTGCACATTCCAATGTCGAAGGTGCAGGACAAACTAACAGAATTGGCTAAACACAAATCATCACCCATGATTGTTAGTTGCCGTAGTGGCGCACGTTCTAACTCTGTTTGCGGCATGTTACGCAAAAATGGTTTTGAAGATGTCGCTAACTTAAAGGGCGGCTTAATCGCATGGCAAAATGCCAGCATGCCACTTAAGAAAAAATAATTGTTTTAACTTTTAATTACGAGAAATAGCTATGCCAGATGTTGTTGTTTACGGAACGTCTTCTTGCCCATATTGTATGCGTGCACGGATGATGCTTGATAAAAAAGGTGTTAATTACGAATACATTGGTCTGGATCAAACCCCAGAGCGTCGCGGTGAAATGGAAACACGTGCAAATGGTCGCACAAGTGTGCCTCAAATTTTTATCGACGACCGTCACATCGGTGGCTTTGATGATATGGCTGAACTTGATATCGATGATGAACTTGATCCATTACTCGGCATCGCCTGATACTAACCTTACTTAACTGTGAAAAAATCATGACTGAAAATACAGAAGCACCAGAAGCGGCAGTAGACGAACAAGTATTTACTATTCAAAAGATCTTTGTAAAAGACATTTCTTTTGAATCACCAAATACACCAAATATCTTTTTAGAAAAAGATTGGCAGCCCAATGTAAATCTAAATCTACAAAGTACTTCACGCGCCGTTGATGAAACCGTTTACGAAGTTGTTTTAAATGTGACTGTCACTGCAAAACTAAATGAAGAAACCACAGCATATCTTGCTGAAGTACAATACGCTGGTATCTTTACGTTAGATAATTTTGCCGACAACGATAAAACTTATATGCTTGGTAGCTATTGCCCGAATTTATTATTCCCATACGTTCGCGAAGCTGTTTCAGACGTAGTTGCAAAAGGTGGTTTCCCACAATTATTGCTTGCACCTGTTAACTTTGATGCACTACTACAGCAAAAATTACAGCAGGAAAAAGAAGGGGCAACTGTTCAATAACAACGCCACGACCACAGGTAAACGATAAAAAATAATAAGGGGCGATATGGAGGCAGGCAACATTTGTGTATTGGGTGCCGGTTCATGGGGAACAGCCCTTGCGATCCTACTTGCCCAACAAGGCAAACAATCTACCCTTTGGGCACATAGCAACGATCACGTTCAACAACTCATTAATGATCGTAGTAATGAGCGTTATCTATCAGGCATACATTTTCCTGATAGTTTAATACTTGAGCCCAAGCTCGAACAGGCGGTTAAAAGTGCTGATACAATACTAATCTCTGTTCCTAGCCATGCCTTTCGCGAAATCTTAAAAAACATTAAGCCACATCTCAACCATCAAAAAATTGCATGGGCAAGTAAAGGGCTTGAAGCCGAATCACACAAACTACTTAGCCAAGTTGCGCATGAAGAATTAGGCAATGAATTTTCATTCGCGGTTGTCTCTGGTCCAACCTTTGCGCGTGAAGTGGCAATGGGTTTACCAACTGCCATTACCGTTGCATCCACTGATGATGTCTTAGCAAAAAATCTTGCGCAGCGCTTACATACCGATACTTTTCGTGCTTATACCTGCGACGATATTATCGGTGTGCAAATCGGTGGTGCCGTTAAAAATGTATTGGCAATTGCAGCCGGTATTGCCGATGGCCTTGGCTTTGGTGCCAACACTCGCACTGCTTTAATTACACGAGGTCTCGCAGAGATGTCTCGGCTTGGGCATCAACTCGGTGCGGAACAAATGACCTTTATGGGTTTAGCAGGGCTTGGCGATTTGGTACTAACCTGTACGGATGACCAATCTCGCAATCGCCGTTTTGGTAAAGCGCTTGCCGCAGGCAGTTCACCAGAACAGGCCTTTGAAGAAATTCAACAAGTAGTCGAAGGTGCGTTAACTGCAAAAGTGATTCACGAATTTGCCGGCGAACTAAATGTTGATATGCCAATCTGTGAACAAGTTTATCGTGTTATTTACGATGACTTGCCCGCCAAACAAGCGGTTATTGAATTACTCGAACGTCGTCAAAAAGCAGAATAATCTGTTTAACTACCACCAACGAAATCTTGTTGCCGCCACGCCTCATATAACATGATCGCAACCGTGTTTGATAAATTCAAACTACGTGATTCTGCTTGCATTGGTACACGCAAACATTGCTCGGCTGGCACACTATTCAATACCGCATCCGGTAAACCCCGTGTCTCTGGCCCAAACACGAGGGCATCATTTTCTTGGTAAGTCACTTGTGCATAATTTTGTGTACCTTTGGTCGTACAGGCAAATAACCGATTCGGTTTTACTGTATCCACAAAGTCATCAAGGCAGTCGTGTTCGGTAAAGGTCGCTATGTCGCGGTAATCCATTCCCGCTCGGCGTAATTTTTTATCATCCAACTCAAAACCAAGTGGATGAATCAAGTGCAATTGTGTACCCGTATTGGCGCATAAACGCATCACGTTACCGGTGTTCGGCGGGATTTCCGGTTCAAACAAGACAATGTGAAACATATTAACAACCTATACAGATAAAACGTGGTTCATTATAACCTGCAACGATAAACTTTATGCCATGCCCTTATTCGGGATACAATAATGCAATGAATCCTTTATCCGTCGATTTTTGTGGTCTGCAATTTAATACACCGCTGGTGCTACTTTCCGGTTGTGTTGGTTTTGGTCATGAGTACACCCGTGTTGAGGGTTATTCCAATGCCGATGTTGGTGCGGTTTGCCTTAAAGGCACCACACTGGAACCCCGTTTAGGCAATATTCCTCACCGTGTCTATGAAACACCGGCTGGTATGCTTAATGCCATTGGTTTACAAAACCCCGGTACACCACACGTCATAGATAATATTCTGCCGACATTGGATTTTAACGAGACACGCTATATTGCGAATGTCTCAGGTTCTACCATCGAAGAATATGCAGAAGTTGTGCGTTTATTCGACGATTCCCCCATTGATGCCATGGAGATCAATATCTCCTGCCCTAACGTGAAAGAAGGTGGCGTTGCCTTTGGTAATGATCCCGATATGTCTCGTCGTGTCGTTGAAGCATGCCGTGCTAATACCTCTAAACCCTTAATTACCAAGCTATCGCCTAACCAAACCGATATTGCCGGCAATGCCAAAGGCTGTATTGAAGCGGGGACAGATGGATTTGCTGTGATTAATACACTCATGGGCATGGCGATTGATATCGAAAATCGACGGCCTGTTATTGGTAATGGTCAAGGAGGGCTATCCGGCCCTGCGATTAAACCGGTTGCCTTACTCAAAGTGCACCAAGTTTCTCAAGTTGCCAAACCACATGGTATTCCGATTATTGGTCAAGGCGGCATTTGCTCAGCAAACGATGCCATCGAATTTTTGATTGCGGGCGCAACGGGGATTGGTGTCGGTACCGCCTTATTTTATGAGCCGCTTGCTTGCCAGACGATTAATCAAGGTATTCGCGATTACCTTATTAAGCACAAGCTTAATTCGGTCAATGATCTGATTGGTACACTCGATATGAACCCTAACCCAAAGGCATGTGGTAATTAATTAGCCAGTCACTCGAAAGTTAGCATCACCGCTTAACTTATCGATCACTAATTCCATTTCGCAATAGCCATTTAGCATGCCAGGGTCATCACCACAGCTACAGCCACTGATAATTTCAGTAAAATAAACACCTAATCTAACGATAATTTGGCTTTTTGTTTCATTACTTGCCATTACGCTTACTTTTTCTGGCTTTTCTGCCGCCATATCACCCTGCGAAAGCCCTTGTTGCAGCGGCAAGCTATTTGCTGACAGCGCCATAATGTCCCGAATAAGCATTGAATGGAAAGAATCAGCTCCCCAATGCTGTAATGCGGTAGATAAATTAATATTTTCTTTATTCACAAGGCCTTATATACAGGCATCGACCGCAATTCACAACGCTACTGCTTAACCATTATTGCCACGGCAACTTGCTAATTTTTCTAATGAAACGCGGATAAATGCCGCTAACAACCATAATCGGTACATATATTGACCAAAACCACATCAATACCAAATTGTGAAGGTAACTCAGTGTCCACACAGGTAAAGAAAAAAATTCGGCTTGGTGATTTATTAGTAGAGCATAAGGTGATTTCCGAGCACCAACTGATGCAAGCGCTTGCTGCACAGAAAACCAGTGGCCGAAAACTCGGTAAGGTATTGATTGAAGAGGGATATATTGAAGAGGACAAGATGCTCGATTTCCTCTCTCGGCAACTGCGCATCCCTTTTATCGACTTAAAATATTACAAATATTCCTCCGATACCGTGCGTCTATTACCGGAAACACATGCGCGTCGTTATCGTGCCATCAGTCTTGATGCTTCTGGGGATGATGTACTCGTGGGCATGGCCGATCCAACTGATATCTTTGGCTATGACGAAATTGCCAATATCCTCAAGCGTCCCATTCGCCAAGCCTTAGTACGTGAAGCCGATTTACTGAAAACAATTGATACTGTTTATCGACGCACCCAAGATATCAGCACCTTCGCTGAAGAATTAGGCGAAGAACTCTCGGCCAATGATTTTGATGTAAGCCAACTCGGCGAGAATGCTGATGTTACCGATGCGCCAGTTGTTAAATTACTTCAATCGCTATTTGAAGATGCCGTACAAGTCGGCGCCTCAGATATTCATATCGAGCCTGATGAAAACCAATTGCGAATTCGTCAACGTATTGATGGCATGCTGCATGAAACCACCATGAAGGAAGCCCGTATTGCGACGGCTTTGGTATCACGCTTAAAACTAATGGCGAACCTAAATATTTCCGAACGCCGCCTACCACAAGATGGGCGTTTTAATATTCGCGTCAGCGGAAAGAGTATTGATATTCGTTTATCGACTATGCCAATTCAAAATGGTGAATCTGTCGTGATGCGTTTACTCGATCAATCTCAAGGCTTACTCGACTTTGATCGCCTTGGTATGCCTGAAGATATTCGTGAACGCTTCAAAAAGGTTATCACCAAGCCGCATGGTCTTGCCCTCGTAACAGGACCAACTGGTAGCGGTAAAACGACCACGCTTTATTCAGCGCTTAATATTCTCAATAAACCTGAAACAAAAATTATTACTGTTGAAGATCCTGTTGAGTATCGCCTACCACGAGTCAATCAGGTCCAAGTTAAAACCTCTATCGAACTTACCTTTGCGCGCGTATTACGCACAGCCTTACGTCAAGATCCCGATGTCGTATTGATTGGCGAAATGCGTGACCATGAAACAGTCGAAATTGGTTTGCGTGCTGCGATGACAGGTCACTTAGTATTATCAACACTACATACCAATGATGCGATCAGTACCGCCTTACGTTTATTAGATATGGGTGCAGAAGGTTATCTAGTGGCATCCGCATTAGATGCGGTACTAGCACAACGACTTGTTCGTCGAATTTGTGAAAGTTGTATTGAAGATTATCCACTAAGCACCCATGAACGTGCATGGTCAAAACAAGTCACCGATGTCGATATAGAAAATGTGAAATTCAAACACGGTGCTGGTTGCCCCCATTGTAATAACACTGGTTACCACGGTCGTATTGGTGTTTATGAATTACTTGAAATCAATGATGACCTTGCCGATGCTTTACGTCTAAACGATGCGGCAGCCTTTAATCGTGCCGCAGAAAATCAAACTTCATTTCGTCCCTTAGTGATGTCCATTATGGATCTTGCTACAAAGGGCATCTCAACCGTTGAAGAAGCAATGCGTATTGCCGGTGATATTAATATTGAACCAGATGAATTGGAATTACCGATACCCGAAAGTAGTTCAACTAATGACAATAGTGTGACTGAAGATTAAACATGGCAAATTTTTTCTACAAAGGCCGAACCAATCGAGGTGATTCAGTCACTGGTAATATAGAAGCAAATAATATCGATGCTGTAGCCAGCCAGTTATTTAACAGCGGTATCACACCCATTGATATTACAGAGCAGCAACAACAAAAATCCACAGACATTAATCTGAATAGTTTGTTTGCACCCAGAGTTGGGCTTGAAGAACTGATTTTATTTAGCCGTCAAATGTACACCCTGATGAAAGCCGGTGTTCCTATTACCCGAGCGATTACTAGTCTTTCTGAATCTACAAGTAGCCAAGCGTTAAAAAATTGTCTTGCTACCCTAGTTGAAGAACTTGAATCAGGACGTGATTTATCAACATCGATGAATCAATACCCGAAGATTTTCAATAACCTCTATGTCAGTATGATTCAGGTTGGCGAAAATACTGGTCGACTCGATGAAGCTTTTTTACAAATTTCAGAATACCTCGCCCTAGATAAAGATACGCGCGATCGTGTTAAAGCGGCATTACGTTATCCGACTATGGTGATATCCGCAATTATCGGTGCCATTGTTATTATTAATTTATTCGTGATACCTGCTTTTGCAAAAGTTTATGCTGGACTCGATGCTGATTTACCGTGGGCAACAAAATTCCTCATTGCTACTTCTGATTTCACTGTTAATAATTGGCCATTCCTGCTTGCTGGATTTATTGCCACCATTGTTGGTATCACCATGTATGTACGGACAACTGAAGGTCGCTATAAATGGCATAAATATAAACTACGGATTCCTATTGTTGGCAGTATTATTAACCGTGCATTGTTAGCCCGTTTTTCACGTTCCTTTGCGATGGCAACACGTGCAGGTGTCCCGCTCATTCAAACCATGACGGTTGTTTCTCGTGCCGTCGATAATGATTTTATCTCTGACCGTATTTTACAAATGCGTAATGGTATTGAGCGCGGTGATACCCTCACGCGCACCGCGGCTGCCACAAATCTATTTACACCGTTGGTCATACAAATGATGTCTGTTGGTGAGGAAACCGGCGCTGTCGATGAACTTCTACAAGAAGTAGCTGAATATTATGAGCGCGAAGTCGATTATGATCTGAAAAATCTAAGCGCCGCTATCGAGCCTGTTTTAATCGTCGCCATTGGTATTATGGTGTTTATCCTCGCATTAGGTGTTTTCTTGCCAATGTGGAATCTTGCCAGTGCCTTCCAAGGCGGATAAATCATTATGCAACTTCAACCCACAAGAGAATCTGGGTTTTCATTACTTGAATTAATCTTAGTGATTGTCACCATTGGCATCTTATTTACCGTAGCCGTCGATAAATTATTAGTATTAAAAGTCGAAGCGGAGCGAACGGCTATGAATCAGGTTCTTGCCAGCCTACGTAGTGCCATGAATATTCAAGTTGCATCACACATTAGCAAAAATACCATTAATCAATTACCCAAACGCATTCATACTAACCCGATGGACTGGCTTTCCGAAAAACCATCTAGTTATATCGGGGTCTTAGATGAGCCCGATCCTGCCGATATCACACCTGGCAAATGGTACTTTGATAGCTATAACAAGTATCTGGTATACCGCATCAGCCACTCTAAGTATTTTAAGAGCGCATTAAAAGGCGTTAAGCGAGCCCGTTTTCAAATTAAGCTCGATTACACTGATGTCGATGCAAATGGCGAATTTAACCCCAATATTGATCTAATTCATGGCTTGATATTAAAAAGCATCGATAAATATCAATGGCTTACAGAACCAATTAACCCTAAAGTCTTCAACAAACTAGCCGATACAAATACTACGAACTAATTGAATATGCGCTCTCTAGGTATCAAAAGATACTTTTATTTAAGGGATTCAATAGGAATTAAGGAATTCAATATGAAAAAGCAACAATCAGGTTTTACTCTCATCGAATTGGTCATCGTCATCGTTATTCTTGGCTTATTAGCCGCAACCGCTTTACCGCGTTTTGCTAACTTAACCGATGATGCAACCGCTGCCGCACGAGCCGGTGTCGTTGGTGGCATTCGTTCTGCACTCTCCATTGCTAAGGCACAGTTCTTAATCAGCGGTTCACCTGTCACACTTGATGGTGCTGCCACCTCTATAACAATGGCCGCAGACGGTTATCCTGATATTGGTGCAGTCGGTGCAGCAGTAATTGATACTGCAGGGGAATGTGATGCCCTCATCGATGCACTACTTGATGGGCCAGCTGGTGATTACACTGGTACATATACATCACCAAACTGTGTCGTTAATGGCGACATTACCATTGGCGCAGGTGGCGCTGTTAACTAAGCTTTATTTCATCGCTAAAAAGGGTGCCTATTCGGCACCCTTTTTTGTTTCCGGCTATACTAAAAAATATGACTGTAAATATTTACGAATATGATAAATAGTTTACAAATTAAAAAATACTCTGCCTCTGTATCTACTCAGAGAGGGTTTACCTTAATCGAATTGATCATCACGATGATCATTCTTGGCATTATTAGTGCCATTGCCATTCCACGCTTTTTTAATACGCAAAGTTATAATAATCGAGGCTTTTATACCGAAGTCATTAACGCACTACGCTATGCACAACAACATGCTGTCGCAACTAATTGTGATGTACAGGTTACTCTCACTGCCAATAGCTATGGCCTGCAACGACGTGCCACCAACTGTAATGGTGTTGGTGGATTTACCATTGATATCTTAAGCCCTATCAACCCCGGCACTCCTTTTAGTGGCACGCAAGCTAATGTCAATATTACTGCTGATACACTTATTTTTTCATTTGATGCATTAGGTGTAACATCAACAGGGAATAATAATATTTCTGTTGGTGGCAATAGTTTCTGTGTTCATGGCACCTCTGGTTATATTAGTGAGGCTACCTGCCCATGATGCACCTAATCAAAAAACAAATTGGTACCACACTTATCGAGTTA
>Ga0316207_10004840_pt1 | contig 11439 bp, 10 predicted proteins | sample 6weekpyrite_MG_FD_204943 | JGI IMG/M metagenome (GOLD analysis project Ga0316207, IMG submission 204943) | Microbial mat bacterial communities from mineral coupon in-situ incubated in ocean water Damariscotta River, Maine, United States -... | ecosystem: Environmental > Aquatic > Marine >...
CAGCGAGTATTCCGGTTATTGCACTAACTGCACATGCTATGAATTCTGATCGGGACATGGTGATGGCAGCAGGGTGTGATGAATATATGACAAAACCAATCGATGAAGAGTTACTTCTTGAGACATTAAGGAAATATTTATAATGAATAGTTCTGTCGCCACGATATTAGCAGTAGATGATAATACAGATAATCTGGAACTTATTTCTCAGGTTCTTGAAGAAGATTTTGAGGTTATTACGGCGACAAATGGCATGGACTGCATTCAAATAGCAGTTGAAAGAAAGCCTGATGTGATTTTGCTTGATGTCATGATGCCAGAAATGGATGGTTACGAAGTGCTGGAGGTTCTGAATAAAGATGAAAGAACAGCGGATATTCCAGTTATCTTTTTGACGGCAAGATATAAAGATATCGACCGTATTGTTAAAGGCTTAACATTGGGCGCTTTTGATTATATTACGAAACCGTTTGAGGACGATATTCTTTTAGCACGTATTGGCGTGGCCGTAAGGGTTAAGAAAGCAGAAGATGATATTCGACAAAAATCAAAAGAATTAGCATTAGCAAATAGAAGTTATAAACGGTTTAAGGAAAATATTAATGTATTTTCAAAAAAACTAATTGAATCATCAGGGGATGCAGTTATTTCTGTTGATGATAAAGAAGATATTGATGAAAAAATATTAAGCCTAATCGAAGTCTATAATAAGATTATTAATGAGAATATAGAAGGGCAAAAACAATTAGTTGATAGTAAGATTCTTCTTGAAGACATGTTGGATAACATGGTGAACGGTGTTATTACGATAGATGAACTTGGTAATGTTCTGTCGTTTAGCTCGAGTGCTGAACATATCTTTGGTTATCAAGCTGAGGAAGTAATTGGTAACAATGTGGCGATGTTGATGTCTTCTGACATCGCTAGCCAACACCCAGGGTTTATCGATCGTTATTTAAAAACTGGTGAGAAAAAACTGATTGGTAGTGGCCGTGATGTTATGGCTAAGAATAAACAAGGTGATGAGATACCGATCCATATCACAGTTGGGGAACTGCCAGTAAATTCTGATGGCAAGAAAACATTTGTTGGTTCTTGTCTTGATATCAGTGTTCAAAAACAGCAGGAAGAACAGTTGCGGCGTAGCCAGAAAATGCAGGCGTTGGGAACGCTTACTGGTGGTATATCACACGATTACAATAATATGCTGGGGATCATTTCGGGTTATGCCGGGATTCTTAAAAATAAACTTGAAGACGAACGTTTGTTAGCCTTTGTTGATGAAATTATTAATGCATCACTGCGTGGTGAGAAGATGACGAGAAAACTACTTGGTTTTTCAAGTAGTTCATTAGGCGAAGCAGAAGTCGTTAATGTGAATGATATCATTCTTGGTATTAAAGACATGTTATCAACGACACTCACGTCTCGAATCAACCTTGATATAAATTTAATAGAAGAGAGTTGCACAACATTTATTGATAAAAATGATTTTGAGGATGTGATATTAAATCTTGCCATTAATGCTATGCATGCAATGGAAAAGGGTGGCAATTTGTCGTTGTCGACTTCTATTCAGTCTTTATCGACAACAGAAGCAGAAGCCCTCGATATTACAGAAGGTGAATATGTTGTTGTTTCTGTCGAGGATACTGGTTCGGGAATTAGTGATGACATAAAGTTAAAAATATTCGATCCGTTTTTTACCACTAAAGGTGATGAAGGTACTGGATTAGGGCTTAGTCAAGTTTACGGTTTTATTTCTCGTAGTGGTGGTGGTGTTTCTGTTTTTTCTGAGATAAATGTTGGTACTAAGTTTGTTATCTACCTTCCTTGCCATAGTCGAGATGCTAAAGATAATTTGGATCAACTTGATGAGGACCTTTCTGAATGGAAAGGGTCTGAATCAATTTTATTTGTTGATGATGAAGAAAGTTTCCACTTTTTAGTTCCCGCGATGTTAGAGCCTTATGGGTATACGGTAAAAGCGGCTGGTTCTGGTGCTGAAGCGCTCGACTTGCTATCGGAAAATGACTACGACTTATTGATTAGTGATGTCATTATGCCTGAGATGGATGGTCACCAGCTAGTGGCTGAGGTTGAACGTTTATATCCTTCTTTGAAAATAATGATTGCGAGTGGTTTTCGGGATAATAGGAATAGTGGAATGGTTTCTAACAAAGTGCTTCGACAAATAGTGAGCAAACCATTTAGTGCTGAAATTCTGCTTAACAAGGTCAGAACACTACTAGATAGTTAGTGTTATTGAGGTTCTATAGAGTTGCCGTCAGGCAAATATCTCCTTATAGTGCAGACCCTAATAATTCCCGACTTATGAGGTAGAGTATGAGTTTGAAATGGACAGATACGCTTGATATTGCAATTGAATTAGATGATGCCTATCCCGATGTAGACCCTCAAACAGTGAGATTTACTGATTTACGTGACTGGGTTTGTGAATTAGAAGATTTTGATGATGATCCAGATAGATCTGGCGAAAAGATCCTAGAAGCAATACAAATGGCCTGGATTGACGAACGGGACTAAAAATAGTCCGAAATAAGGTGTTTTAAGCATTGTTCTAGGCCAGTTCTGGCGCTAGAATGCCCCCTCTTTTTTCCTCGTAAACCCCCGTATTTCCGCGGGTTTTTATGTTATTGTAACTATCTGATGTGGAGTTTCCCTGTATTATGGCAATTGAACGAACACTTTCTATTATTAAACCTGATGCCGTCGCGAAGAATGTGATTGGTGACATACTTAGCCGCTTTGAAAAAGCAGGATTACGCGTGGTAGCAGCAAGAATGATGCAGTTAAGTCGTGAGCAAGCTGAGGGTTTTTACGCTGTACATAAAGAAAGACCATTTTTTAATGATCTGGTTGAATTTATGATCTCAGGTCCAGTGATGGTACAGGCACTAGAAGGTGAAAATGCGATTGCTAAGAATCGTGAGCTAATGGGCGCCACAAATCCAGCAGATGCTGACGCGGGAACCATTCGCGCAGATTTTGCTCAAACAGTAGATGAAAATGCGGTACATGGTTCCGATGCAGCCGAAACGGCTAAGATCGAAATCGAATATTTCTTTAGTGACGATGGGGTTTGTGAACGCAAACGTTAATTTTCGTCGACTTGTAGGGCACGAAATGCCAGAACAGTCAGAAAAAACAAATCTACTTGATCTTGATCGAGTAGCCATGGAGGCCTTCTTCACCAGTATTGGGGAGAAGGCCTTTCGTGCTTCTCAGGTTATGAAGTGGATTCATCAGCATCGGGTCACCGATATTGATGAGATGACTAATTTGAGTAAATCATTGCGTGATAATTTGAAAGCAATGGCAGAAGTTCGGTTGCCAGAGGTTGTTGTTGATCAAGCATCAGAAGATGGTACGCGGAAATGGTTGTTGCGGCTTGATTCTGGAAATAGCATTGAGACGGTGTTTATACCTGAAGGCTCCAGAGGCACACTGTGCGTTTCATCACAGATCGGTTGTGCATTGGAATGTAGTTTTTGCGCAACGGGTAAACAAGGTTTTAACCGTAATCTAACATCAGGTGAAATTATTAGTCAGGTTTTAGTCGCAAACCATGCCTTGGGTTTTGATAAGACGGGTGATCGAATTATCACCAATGTTGTCATGATGGGAATGGGAGAACCACTGCTTAATTTTGATAACGTTGTGACAGCAATGAGCATTATGATGGATGACTTTGCATATGGTCTTTCTAAAAGGCGTATTACTTTAAGTACCGCAGGTGTTGTACCGGCATTAGAGCGATTGAATGAAGTAATGGATGTTAGTCTCGCTTTATCACTGCATGCACCAAATAATAAGTTACGTGATGTGCTCGTACCATTAAATAAAAAGTACCCGATTAAAGAAACCTTAGCAGCATGTAAACGCTATTTTGCAAATAAGAAGCACCGTTATTTAACGGTTGAATATGTCATGTTAGAAGGGGTTAATGATAAATTAGAACATGCTAGGGAATTAGTTAAAGTTCTCAAGGATGTGCCTTCGAAAGTAAATTTAATTCCGTTTAACCCATTTCCTGAATCAAAATATAAACGTTCTTCTTTAAAAGTGATAAATCAGTTTCGTGATGTCTTAGTTGATAACGGTTTAGTGACAGTGACACGAAAAACCCGTGGTGATGATATTGATGCCGCATGTGGTCAATTGGCAGGTCGTGTAAAAGATAAAACTAAGCGCACACAACAACGAATAAAGATGCAGGCAGGAGCAAAATTATAATGATAAGAAAATGCATTTATGGGGGACTAGTAGTGGCTTCGCTATTCGTGAGCGGGTGCGCTAGTACTGGTGGAGAGGTTGATAGTGATGATGGTGCCGATTTAATCGTTCAGAAAAGTGGTAATAAATTGGCAGAAACAAATGTTCGCTTAGGTGTTGGCTATTTTCAGCAGGGTAATTATGAATATGCCTTAGTGAAATTTCGTAAGGCGCTTGAAATTGATGACAACCTTCCAAATGGACATTACGCCATTGCATTATTGTATGACCGCTTAGGTAAGCCAAATACAGCCGTTAAACACTTTGAGCGTGCCATCGAAATTAATCCACAATATTCGGATGCGTATAATGCTTATGCGGCATTTCTTTGTCGGAAAAAACAATATGAAGGTGCTGATAAACGATTTCAAAAAGCTTTGAAAAATCCATTGTATCGATCTCATGCATTAGTACGAGTCAATGCGGGGCTTTGTGCAATGCGAGCGGGTAAACCGGAAAGGGCAGAAAAGTACTTTCGAGATCTGTTAAAAGGAAACCCTAAACATGCGACGGCATTGTTTCAAATGGCAAAAATTAATTTTGACGCAAAGCACTATTTGAAAGCACGCGGTTATATACAACGTTTCGGTACAGTTAGTAAACATACAGCTCAAAGCCTATTGATTGGTTTAAAGATAGAACGGGTTTTGGGCGGGCGTGATGATTTAGCTAAATATGCTTTGTTACTACAACACAAATTCCCTGATTCAGATGAGGCGCAAGAATTATTAGCGTCAGAACGACGATGAGCGCAGACAGTAGTTCTGAGCAGGAGACAAAGCAGCCAGATTTTTCATTTGGTAAACGGCTGTCAACGGCACGTGGCGCACTAAATCTTTCGCGGGAGGAGGTGTCAAAGGAGTTGCATCTCGGGCTTGAGATTATTACTGCACTTGAAGAAGAAGATTATGAAAAGCTGACAGCACCTATTTTTGTGAATGGCTATTTACGCAATTATGCCCGCTTATTAAAAATACCTGTCGAACCGTTGTTAGCGGCGTATAGCCAAATTCAAGTTGATCAACCTGCATTGGTTTCTGATGCAGCAAGAAGTCCTAAACCCGCATACAGTAAGTTGTTGGTGAAAACGGCCAGTTTATTAATCATTTTAGTACTTATTGCTGGGATCGTGTCGTGGTTACAAAGCCAGGATTTTAAATTTCCTGATATTTCATCGTTTATAGAAGAAGCACCAAAAACAACTTCAGTTGAGCCCGATTTAACCCAGCCAGTGTTACCTGCATTACCGGAAGTAGTCGATTCTCCAGCCCCTAATATTGCTGCTGACCTCGTAGAGGAGGAATCAACGGAAGAAATCAAGTCAACGCCAGAATTAGTGTCAGAACCGGTAGAATCAGTCGCATTGAGTGCGCCAGTTGAAGAGCTTGGTGAACAGGCTAAAAATGAGTTACTGATTAGTATCAATGAAGACAGTTGGGTTGAAGTGAGTGACAACGATGGTAAGCGCTTGATTTATGACTTATTGCGTCAAGGTAAAGAGCATCGAGTATCGGGTAGTATCCCATTTAAAGTATTTTTGGGTAACGCGAACGGGGTCAAAATCGAGTATAATGGCGCACCAATTAATATAGCTGAATTTACACGAGGAAATCTTGCTCGCTTTAAGATTGGCGTGGCAGGAGAGTAAGGCGATGAGTTTTAAGGTTGACATTAAACGACGTAAGTCGAGAAAAATTATGGTCGGTAATGTAGCGGTTGGCGGCGATGCGCCTATCTCGGTGCAGAGTATGACAAATACCGAAACCTGTGATGTTGATGCAACCATCGCTCAATTACGTGCATTGGAAAAGGCTGGTGCAGATATTGTGCGTGTTTCAATTCCGAGTATGGAAGCGGCTGATGCCTTTGCCAAGATCCGTGAGCAGATAAATCTTCCATTAATTACGGATATACATTTTGATTATAAAATTGCATTAAAGGTTGCAGAACTGGGTGCAGATTGTTTACGAATTAATCCCGGCAACATTGGACGTGAAGATCGTGTTCGTGCCGTGGTTGATAGTGCGCGTGATCATGGTATCCCAATTCGTATTGGTGTTAATGCAGGTTCTTTGGAAAAAGATTTGCAGAAAAAGTATGGTGAGCCAACGCCAGCGGCGTTGGTTGAATCAGCGATGCGCCATATTGATATTCTCGACAAGTTGGATTTTCAAGAATATAAAATTAGTCTCAAAGCATCTGATGTGCACACGACAGTCGCTGCATATCGCGAGTTGGCAGGTCAAATTGAACAGCCATTACATTTAGGTATCACTGAAGCGGGTGCGGCACGTTCAGGTGCAGTCAAATCTGCAATTGGTTTGGGAATGTTACTTAATGATGGTATTGGCGATACCATTCGTGTTTCTTTGGCAGCTAATCCAGTTGAAGAAATTAAGGTTGGTTTTGATATTTTAAAAAGTCTTCATATCCGCAGTAAAGGTGTTAACTTGATCGCATGTCCTTCATGCTCAAGGCAAGAATTTGATGTTATTAAAACAGTTAATGCATTAGAAACAAGGTTTGAAGATATTATTGAGCCGATCGATGTTGCTATTATTGGTTGTGTCGTGAATGGCCCAGGTGAAGCAAAAGCCGTTAATGTTGGTTTGACAGGTGGCTCACCTAATCTTCTTTATATTAACGGTAAACCAGATCATAAAGTCGAAGATGCTGATCTGGTTGATGAGATCGAACGTGTTGTGCGTGACTTTATTGCTAATCGAAGTAAAGAAGAAAAACATCATCATGAATTAAAGGTAACCGTGCAGTCGGCTTAATAAGTCTATTGCATGGTTTTATTAAGGTTTAGAGGTACGTGACGTTGGCTAAAAAGATCCAGGCGATTCGGGGTATGCATGACATGCTTCCGGAGCAAACTCCGCGCTGGCAATATGTTGAAAAAACTATTTCTGATTTGCTTCAGGCATACGGTTACGGTGAGATTCGTATGCCGGTTGTTGAAATGACAGAATTATTTTGTCGGTCTATTGGTGAAGTAACCGATATCGTCGAAAAAGAAATGTACAGCTTTGAAGATCGTAATGGGGATAGTTTGACATTACGGCCAGAGGGAACAGCTAGTTGTGTGCGTGCCTGCATGGAAAATGGTTTATTGCATAACCAAACGCAACGTCTATGGTATCGAGGTCCAATGTTTAGGCATGAGCGTCCACAGAAAGGACGTTATCGGCAATTTCATCAAGTTGGTGTCGAGACATTTGGTTTAGCAGGCCCTGATATTGATGCAGAATTGATCTGTATGACGGCGAGACTATGGCCAGCGTTAGGGCTTAACGATATTAAGTTACAAATTAATTCGTTAGGCAGCAGTAAAGCGCGAGCTAATTATCGAACTACCTTAGTCGATTATTACAATGAACATGCCGATCAACTTGATGATGATAGCAAACGTCGTTTAACGACAAACCCATTGCGTATTTTAGATAGCAAAAATCCAGACATGCAGGCCTTAAATCAGGCGGCACCAAAATTAATGGATTACCTTGATGATGATTCGAAACAGCATTTTGACCGGTTACGTGAATTATTGGATGCAGCTGGTGTTGAATACACGATTAATCCACGGCTAGTGCGTGGCTTGGATTACTACTGTAAAACAGTATTTGAATGGGTAACTGATAAATTAGGAGCGCAAGGCACTGTATGTGCAGGTGGGCGATTTGATGGTCTGGTTGAACAGCTAGGTGGTAAGCCTGTGCCCGCATCAGGATTTGCGATGGGTCTTGAGCGTTTGATTGCGCTGATGGAGGATGAATCGGTCACTTTCCCGGAACCAACTACACATGTTTATCTTGTTATGTTTGGTGACGCAGCTGAAAAACAAGGATTAAAGTTGGCAGAAAAATTACGTAATGAAGTCGCAGGATTACGGTTAGTGATGAACTGTGGTGGCGGTAGTTTCAAAAGCCAATTCAAAAAAGCAGATAAGAGTAAGGCATTATTTGCAGTCATTATTGGTGAAGATGAAGTGGATAATGGCACAGTATCGATAAAAAATTTACGTGAAAAAACAGAGCAGCAAACAGTTCAACAGACTGAATTGGTTGAACAATTGAATAAGATCGTTCGGGGGTAAATGTGGCAGATCATCTAACAGAAGAACAACAAGTAGAAGCCATTAAAAAATGGTGGAAAGAAAATGGTATGGCTGTTATTGCAGGTTTAGTTATTGGCGCTTTAGCATTATTTGGTTGGCGTGGCTGGCTTGAGCATCAAGATGATAAAGCGGCAGAAGCATCCGCTTTATATGGTGAGTTTCAGAAGAGCTTAATAGCGAATAAAACAGATTCAATTGAAAAATTAAAATCTGATCTTTTTGCAGAATACAAATCGACGCCATATGCCGCATTGGCCGCATTAGCCGCAGCAAAGAAATCAGTCGAAACAAATAATATAAAGTCTGCCAAAAATGACTTGCAGTGGGTATTGGACAATACACGGCAAAATCAAATTCAGCATACAGCGCGCGTGAGATTAATATCATTAATGGTGAATGATGCTGAATATGATGCTGCATTGGCATTATTAGCAGTGGAAAACACCGGTGGTTATGCTGCCGTTTATGAAGATCTTCGCGGTGATATTTACGTTGCAAAGGGTGATACAACAGCAGCGCATGCAGCATATGATAAGGCATTACAGAGTGAAGGGTTGTCACCGACTGCGAGAGATATTGTTAAAGTTAAATATACAGATACTAAGCCTGCGGAAGTAAAAACGCCGGAGACAGTTAAATGAAAACTAGGTTAGTTAGTAACACCATTCTATGTTTGTCATTGTTAGCGTTGACTGGGTGTTCGTCTTTACGCGAATCAGTTTCTGACAGTGTTTCAGACACTGTCCGTAGTTATTTAGGAAGTGAGGATGCAGGTGAGAAGCCAGCTGAATTACGTAAGATTACATCAACCTTAAATGTGTCTGAACGTTGGTCCGCAAGTGTTGGTAGTGATGCGAAAAAGTTTTATGTTCGCTTGCAACCTACAGTTGATGGTGACCGTATTTATGCGGCAGGCGTAAAAGGAAAAGTATCTGCATATGATGTTAAAACAGGCAATATACTTTGGCAGGTAGACACTAAGGCAAGATTGCGAGGTGGCCCTGGTATCGGTGATGGTCTTGTTTTACTTGGCACTGCGGATGCAGAACTGATTGCACTTGATCGTGAGACAGGTGCTGAACGTTGGCGCACATTAGCTTCAAGTGAAATTTTGGCAGCCCCAAGTGCCGAGGATGGTGTTGCCGTTGCACGTAGTATTGATGGACGAATTTTTGCCTATGAATCAGCGACAGGAAAACGGCTTTGGATTCATGACAGTAGCGTGCCGGTACTTACTTTAAGAGGAACTAGTTCAGCCGTAATTTTTGCAGGTGGTGTGATTGCTGGTTTAGCAAACGGAAAAATAGTTGCACTTAGATTGAAAAATGGTGAATTACTTTGGGAAAAACGTATCGCTGTACCGCGTGGTCGTTCAGAACTTGCACGTATAGTTGATATTGATGCTGATCCAATTGTTGCTGATGGTGTTATTCATGTCGCGACTTTTCAGGGTAATGTCGCTACGATTGCACTAGAAAATGGTCGTGGTCTTTGGAACCGTAAGATGTCATCACATGCAGGTATTGGTGCAGATTCACAACGTCTCTATGTCACCGATGCAGATAGTCAGGTTTGGTCTTTAGAGCGTCGCAGTGGGTCATCTTTTTGGAAGAATTCAGAATTACGCGCACGTAAATTAACGGCGCCTGTCACAATAAACAATCATATTGTTGTAGCTGATCTTGAAGGCTATGTACATTTCCTTAAGCGTGATAATGGCGCAGTTGCTGCACGTATTCGTGTTGGCAGTAGTCCAATTGTTGCGGCGCCTGTTGTCGTTGGCGACACTGTTTTCATTAGCAGTAGTTCAGGTACTTTGACTGCATTACGCGTTGGCGGATAAACGTCACAGGCTTATTTTATGAAACCCGTCCTTGCACTTGTTGGCCGACCGAATGTAGGTAAGTCAACGCTCTTTAATCGATTGACGCGTACGCGAGATGCAATTGTTGCTGATCAGCCGGGCATGACTCGTGATCGTAAATATGGTACGGCCAGATTTGGTGAGCGCGACATGATCCTCATCGATACGGGTGGATTAAGTGGTGATGAAGGTATTGATGAATTGATGGCAGGGCAGGCGATGCAGGCTATCGATGAATCAGATGTTGTTATTTTTCTTGTCGATGCACGTGATGGATTGACAGCAGGCGATGAGACAATAGGCTCACACATCCGAAAGCTGGGTAAAAAAGTTATCCTAGCGATGAATAAAAGTGATGGGGCCAATATTGAAATGCTGACGGCTGAATTTTACTCTTTGGGTTTGGGTGAACCTTATGCTATTTCTGCCGCACATGGTCGAGGCATGGGTACACTTGAAGATGCTATTGTTGCGACACTTCCAGAAGCGGTAGAAGAAGAGCAAGAAGATGAAGAAGATAATGGTATTCGTATTGCGATGGTTGGGCGTCCTAATGTGGGTAAGTCTACTTTAGTGAATCGTATTCTTGGTGAAGAACGTGTGCTTGTTTATGACATGCCGGGCACAACACGAGATAGTATTAGTATCCCTTTTGAACGACGTGGAAAAGAATACACCTTGATTGACACCGCAGGTGTTCGTCGTCGCAGTAAGGTTAATGAAGTCGTTGAGAAGTTTAGTATTATTAAAACATTGCAATCAATTAGTGCCGCTAATGTTGTCTTAGTTGTATTTGATGCGCATGCCGGTATTACCGAGCAAGATGTAAGTTTACTAGGTTATGCGCTGGAACAAGGCCGAGCCTTAGTGATTGCGGTGAATAAGTGGGATGGGCTTGAATCCCATGAGCGTAGCCGGATCAAAGATGAATTAGATAGACGTTTGGCTTTTATTGATTTTGCAGATATACACTTTATTTCGGCATTGCACGGCACGGGCGTAGGGACATTATTTACAGCTATCAATAAGGCTTATAAATCGGCCATGATCAATATATCAACACCGCGTTTAACTCGAGTGCTTGAAGATGCCATTGAAGCACATGCTCCTCCTATTGTGCGTGGACGCCGTATTAAACTTAAATATGCGCATCAAGGTG
>Ga0316207_10004841_pt1 | contig 11437 bp, 14 predicted proteins | sample 6weekpyrite_MG_FD_204943 | JGI IMG/M metagenome (GOLD analysis project Ga0316207, IMG submission 204943) | Microbial mat bacterial communities from mineral coupon in-situ incubated in ocean water Damariscotta River, Maine, United States -... | ecosystem: Environmental > Aquatic > Marine >...
ATCTTCTACAGTAACGCGCGCCATTATGGGTCTCCATCAATCGTGTATATAGCAACCGTTGCCAAAATCGGCTAACGGGCGGCAAATTGTACTGAAATCAGCGCCTTCATGCCAGCAATTCGGCAATCGTGTCCGCGATCTGGGGTTGTTTGACCTCGCGACGCAGGCGACCGGCGGCAAATATGGTCAATAATTCGGACAGCGCCGTCTCAAAATCATCATTAACGATAAGAAAATCAAACTCATAGAAGTGTTCGATCTCTCTTACCGCATCACGCATGCGCCGTTCAATGATCTCGTCGCTGTCCTGGCCACGGCCACGCAGGCGGTCATCCAGGGCCTGTTTTGAGGGTGGCAAAATGAATATTCCGACCGCAGCAGGGAAGGCTTCGCGCACCAGCTGTGCCCCTTGCCAGTCAATTTCGAGGATGACATCGGTGCCTTCCTGCAGGCGAGCTTCGACCCACTCCCGCGAAGTACCGTAAAAATTATCAAATACCTGGGCGTGCTCGATAAATACATCCTTCTCAGCCATAGCATTGAAATCATCGACACTGACGAAGTTGTAATGCACACCGTTTTCTTCGCCATCACGCATCGCACGCGTGGTGTGGGAAACTGACACCATGACCTGGTCGTCCTTTTCCAACAGGGCATGCACAAGGGATGTTTTACCTGCACCTGAGGGGGCCGAAATGATGTACAAGGTTGCAGTTGTCGTCGTCATAGCGCTCTTGATCCTGTGAAAGAGATTTCTGAAATTCAGTTGTGCCGAAGGCTAGAACAAATCGACATCACTTTCGATAGTTTTTTCAATCCGTGCTTTACCAGACTCCAGCAGCTCATCGAAAAACGTCACCTTGTTGCGGCCATTTTCCTTACTGAAATAGAGCGCTTGATCAGCATAATCCAGCAAGGTGACATGGAACACGCCACGGAGCATTTCCGTGACACCTGTACTGATTGTGACCTGGCCTACACCCGGAAAGTCGTTTTCCTCGACGGCCTTCCTGAAACGTTCCATTGCCGTATAACAGCTCTCACGGGTCGGATTTCTAAGGATAATGACAAATTCTTCGCCCCCGAAACGGAACAACATATCATCTTCGCGGAAGAAGTTTTTCATGAGCTGTGCAAGGTGAACCAACACTTCATCACCATAGAGATGGCCAAAGGTGTCATTTATCTTTTTAAAATGATCGATATCAATAATGGCAATCCAGAATGGTACATTTTCAGTATCATCTGATGAATGACGTTTTTCTTCCTGGTATGTTTTTACGGCTGTGTTTTTAACGTCATAGATGCTACTGACGGCTTCATCAAAGGTCTTACGGTTTGCCAACCCTGTTAATTCATCCGTCTGAGATTCATTCAATAACTGAGTGAAATTCTGATAAATGTCGACCATGCCACGAACATGGTAAGACTCTACTTTCGAAATTCGTTGTGGAAAGTGAAGAACAAGATAACTGGTACAACGCCGGTCATAACACAACAGGAAAACCGTAATGTACTCATTCTCGCTTGCTACTGTGTACTCATCAGTATTTGCATCAACAAGATTATTAATCGCACGATCTACCTCATTTTGAAGCTTAAGCTCATCATAGTTGATGTCATAATTGCCTTCATTGTATCTAATTTCCTGAACCGGATTACCCTTGTTATTGATCCTTACCATGCTTACTGCATTCGGCTGCATGAAGCTCGAAATGGTTTTCATGAGACTTAAAATCAACAGATCCCGATCACGTAACGACGTGAAACGACTAATGTGTTCGAGTAATTGGTGGGTATTGTACATTCTCGCTTACCAGGTGTAGCTCACTCGATATTCTGGATCTGTTCACGCATCTGCTCGATGTAAACCTTCAGGTCGACCGATGCGCGCGTAGTATCAATATTAATGGATTTTGAACCCAGGGTGTTTGCCTCCCGGTTAAGCTCCTGCATAAGGAAATCGAGGCGACGGCCAACGGGCTTGTCACCCTGCAGGTTGCGCCGTACTTCATCAAGGTGGGTCGCGAGCCGATCCATTTCCTCATCAACGTCCATTTTTTGCACCAACACGGCCGCTTCTTGTTCAAGACGGTTATCATCCAACTCGACATCCAACCCGGCCAGCCGCTCAATAATCTTGTTGCGTTGGGCACTGATGATATCCGGGATCGCCTTGCGCACGTCGGCGACGATCACCACCATTGCATCGAGCCGTTCCTCGATCATGGCCTTGAGCCGCTCACCCTCGCGTTCACGCGTGGTAATGAGCTCGTCCAGTCCCTCAGCAAACAGCTCCTGCGCCGCCTCGCGCAGTGCATCCCAGTCTGCAGCCCCTGAATCAATCACACCGGGCCAGCGCAAGATATCAATTGAATTGACTGAAGACGGGTTATACAACAGGTGATCGACCTCACGACTGGCCTCGATTAACTGTTTGGCCAGCTCTGTATTCACGCTCAGGTTTGCCTGTGCGCCGGGTTGTGACTGGAAACGTAAATTACACTCTACCTTGCCGCGACCCAATCGCTTACTGAGCTGCTCGCGCAACTTACTCTCGATCATGCGCAGCTCTTCTGGCATGCGGAAGCTGGGTTCAAGGTAGCGATGGTTAACGGTCCGTATTTCCCAGCTCAACGCGCCCCAATCGGTGCCCCGATCACAGCGGGAAAATGCGGTCATACTCCTAATCATGTCGGCTACCTTTGTTTATTTATCGCCACAGGGCGATGTCAGTTTCTTGTGCTAGGCTATAATACTTACGCTATTAAGGAACATATACCGTTAAAAATGCTACGCGCTGCTCGAAGTCTGCCGAACTCTACCCAGATTGATAACTACGTTATCAGCAAGACCCTCAGTCGGGGGGGCTTCAGTTATGTCTACCTTGCCAAAGATACAGACACGGGCGCGCCGGTTATCCTGAAGGAATACATGCCTTCTAAACTTGCCACTCGCAACAAGGATATGTCTGTCAATGCGCGTAATGGCAAGACTATTGAACATTTCACCCATGGCCGCAAGCTGTTTCTGCAAGAGGCGCGTGCCCTCGCTGAATTGAAACACCCCAATATCGTCAACGTGCTGAATTTCTTTACGGCCAACGGCACCGCCTATATCGCCATGAAGTACGAAAAGGGCCACAACCTGCATAGCTACATCAAGAAGCATAACGGCTTTCTCAGCGAACAATTCATGCTGACGGTATTCCCGCAGTTGCTAAACGGCCTGAAAATGATCCATGAGACAGGCTTCCTGCACCTTGATATTAAACCCGGCAATGTTCACTTGCGCCTGGGAGGCAGCCCGTTATTACTGGATTTCGGTGCCGTGCACCAGATTATGCAGACCCGCAGCAGCCTCATCACCCAGGTCATTACTCCCGGTTTCTCGCCGATCGAACAATATAACAACAAGGGCTATGTCGGCCCGTGGACCGATATCTACGCGGTTGGCGCGACCATGCGCAGCTGTATTGACCACAAACCACCCATGGCCGCCATTGACCGGTATGAAAATGACACAATGAAGCCCGCGGTTGAGGCATACCAGAAAAAATACTCGCCAGAGCTGCTCAAGGCCATCGACTGGGCGATGGAAGTGGATCCCGAATTACGCCCACAAAATGTCTCGGCAATGCTCGAGGTCATGCCCATTTTATCTGGCCAGGTAACACAATCTGTTGAGACAGGCTCATGAAGCTGGATATCGTACAGCTGAATCGCCTTGGTAATCGTGAAAAAAACGAAGATCGACTACTTGTTGTTGAACGCGGCAAGACATCCCTGCTGGTGGTTGCCGACGGTATGGGCGGCCACCGTGGCGGTGAAATCGCCTCGCAAATAGTCGTCGACACACTTGAGCGACTGTTTAACCTGTGTGAACTGCCGCTACAAGATCCACAGGGCTTCCTGAAAAATGCCATTGCCAGCGCCCATACCCTTATTAACCGGGAAGCGAAAAACCACAAACCTGCGATTGACCCACGTACCACCTGCGTCGCCTGTGTCATCCAGGGTGAATTAGCATCGTGGGCGCATATTGGCGATAGCCGCCTGTATTTGCTGCGTGACGAAAAGATTCTTGCCCGCACCACCGACCATTCCTATGTCGAAGACCTTTTCCAGCAAGGCCTCATTAGCGAAGCGGAGATGCTCACTCATCCAAAGCGCAGCTACCTGACGCAATGTGTAGGTGGTGAGACGGCACGCCCCGAGGTGACGCTTGATGAATTTACCTCGCTCGAAAAGGGTGATGTCGTCATATTATGCAGTGACGGATTATGGTCTGCCGTCGATGAAGCCTTGATCTGCAATATCACTGAACAAGCAGAATTTGAACAAACCATTAATCAACTCACACAGAAAGCAGAATCCAGCAGTTACCCGCAAAGTGACAATATTACGGTTGTCGCCGCACGTGCCACACAGCTGGATAATGCCGATCCAGAAGCGGCTGAAGACAGCATGGAGCCCGTCGCGGGGAATGGTGGCGATCACCTTGACCATGCCGTGAACACGATCAATCAGGCTTTTGAAGATTACAGCAACGAAATGGATTATGATCCAGATACCAAATAACATTCTGTAACAACCTTAACTCAATCAAACTTGTTCGAAGGAATTAACTATGCGACCCAGTGGCAGAGCAGCAGATGAGCTGCGCCCTATTAAAATTACCCGTAACTACACCAAGCATGCAGAGGGCTCTGTCCTTGTTGAATTCGGTGATACCAAGGTACTGTGCAATGCCAGTGTCAGCGACCGCGTGCCCGGTTTTCTGCGTGGCAAAGGCCAGGGCTGGGTAACGGCCGAATACGGCATGCTGCCACGCTCTACGACAGAGCGCATGGGCCGTGAAGCGGCGCGCGGCAAACAGGGTGGCCGTACCATGGAAATCCAACGCCTGATCGGGCGTTCACTGCGTGCGTCTGTTGATATGGAAGCACTTGGCGAAAATACCATCAACATTGACTGTGACGTCATCCAGGCTGATGGTGGTACACGCACAGCCTCGATTACCGGCGGTTTCGTGGCACTGGCCGATGCCATCGCACACATGCGAGACAAGGGCATGATTAAATCCGATCCATTAAATGGCATGCTCGCCTCTGTCTCCGTCGGCGTCTACGAAGGCACTCCAGTACTTGACCTTGACTACCCTGAAGACTGCAATGCCGAAACCGATATGAATGTTGTGATGAATGGTGAGGGCAAATACATCGAGGTACAGGGTACCGCTGAAGGTGTGGCCTTTAACCATGACGAACTCAGCAGCATGCTCGAACTGGCTGATAAAGGCATTCGCACGCTCATCGAGGCCCAACGTGAAGCACTAGGCGGATAGTAAGCGTATGAAAGACATCGTCCTCGCCAGTAACAATAAGGGTAAGCTTCGTGAATTTAATGCGATACTGGGTGATATGGGGTTTAGTGTATTGCCACAATCCGAATTTGATATACCGGACGCCGACGAAACCGGCCTGAGCTTTGTTGAGAATGCCATCCTCAAGGCACGCCATGCAGCAAAGCTCAGTGGCCTGCCAGCCATCGCCGATGATTCAGGTCTCGAGGTCGATGCGCTAAACGGTGCACCGGGTATCTACTCCGCACGGTATGCCGGCGACGATGCCAGTGATGAAGATAACCTGCTTAAACTCTTGCATGACATGCAAGATGTTCCTGAACAGGCACGCACGGCACGCTTCCAATGCCTGCTCGTGTTCATGCGTCATGAGACCGACCCAACGCCCCTTATTTGCCAGGGCACATGGGAAGGTCATATCCTGACTGCAGCACAGGGTGAAAATGGCTTTGGCTATGACCCGGTATTTTATGTGCCCGAACACGACTGCAGTTCGGCGCAATTAGCGGCTGAAACCAAGAATGTCCTCAGTCATCGTGGCCGTGCACTGAAAAAACTTGTTACAAAACTAATAAAGTAATTGTTGTTAAAAATACGCTATTTAAACCATGCCGAGTAGATTCAGTAGCTTAGCTGGTGTTTATTAGACTCTGTCAAAAAAACACCCACTTTTGACACAAAACGTAACAATTCAGCCCTAGGACTCTTGAAAAAAGCACGTATAATTCACATATAGTTTAGTAGAACGTTTAGGTGTACATGGGGTCTAAACGTTCAGTACGGTTTCTCCTTGTAGTAGGTAATACCGGCATGCTCCCCCCCCTCTCCCCCCCCTGCATGTCGGTTTTTCTAAGGCGCTGCTTTTGCAGCGCCTTTTTTTTGTGCATGGATGCACTTATGCCGCGTAGCCCATGGACGGGCGAGAGCGACGTGCCATGGTGAAATTTCATGCAACAGAAATAAAAAAAGACCGCACGAAATTCAGCATAACGCAGATAAAACGATCATATACCTGGCATTGAGGTTTAATCTTATAAGCGGTATCGGTAGTGCTACAAAAACTAAAGACAGAACCTGTTGTTCTGGATTTTATTGTCTGCTTTTAACACCTGCATCACATCATCAACGGGCAAGCCTGAATCAACAGCTAATTTATTCGCGCGTAGTTGTAACGCGTCAAGATCTGGAATTGGGATGGTGCCGGGTGTGATAAACATAACAATGTTGCGATGACCCGCTATAGATGCACACAGTGGTAAACGCCCAAACACTGATCGTATCGTTTCAAGCAGGCCAACAAACGCGGCTTCTGAACCGGGGATGACATTGGCAACGACAATCCCTTGTGCGGTCATAGCATGATGGCAATCTTCCCAGAATGATTGTTCATAGATACAGGCAGGTGCAGCATCACCGGCAATAATATCAATCATCAAAAGATCTTGTGGCGACTGTGGACGCTGTAAAAATTGTTCCGCGGTATCTACCTGTAACGCCAACTTGGCTCCGGGTTGCAGAGAAAAATATTCACATGCCATTTTCAGCATCACGGGGTCTTCATCCACCGCAACAATAGCCGCCGCCGGGTATGCATGTTGCAGGTAGCGGATCATGTCACCGCCCCCGACACCGATTATTGCAAGCTGTTTAGGCACGGATGACATGAACAATGGCCAAACCATCATGCTTTGTTGATAAGGCAACACCAGTTGCCATGGTGTGTTCCGCAGCATGCAACTCTGGATGGCTTCACTGCCTTCAAACACCAACCAGCGCCGGGAATCATCCTGCATGACCCGCATGTCACCACGCAGGCCGCTTAGCTTGACGACGGCATTGCCCTGCCAGCTTAATTCAGTCATCTTCACCAAGAAGCGAGACCTCAAAACTTGGCGGCTCGGAATCCTGCCTGCTCATGGCCCCGCTCCAGGTGTTGAAATGGCCGTCTTTTCGATCCCTGAAAAACAACTTGAGACTCTCGGCAATCACCGGGAAGGCGATCTGCTCCCAGGGAATATCGGCTTCATCATATAACTCTACCTCGAGGCTCTCTGGCCCCGCTGAGAATTCGGGTGTTTTCAGGCTGGCACGGTACAGCAAGTAGACCTGGTTTATATGGGGCAGGCTGAACATCGTAAATAGCTGGATAAGATCAACCTCGGCACAGGCCTCCTCGCGTGTTTCTCGCTGTGCAGCCTGCATGGTCGTCTCGCCATTTTCCATAAAGCCTGCCGGCAAGGTCCATAAACCATAACGCGGCTCGATTGCACGTTTACACAGTAATACCTTGCCATCATGCTCTACCAGGCAACCCGTCACCATATTCGGGTTCTGGTAGTGAATCATGCCACAGGCCTTACATACATGGCGCAACACATTATCGCCCTGTGGTATCTCCAAAGTGACCTTGTCACCACAATCACTGCAAAACTTCATACTCAATGCTTCCATGAAGGCTAAAGCATTACTTTACTACAGGCGCGCGTTGTCATTAAATATGGATCCCGTTCTGAGAAGGAAAATAATATGTCCCGGGAACACCCAGTCATCGCCATTACCGGTTCTTCAGGTGCTGGTACCACCACCGTCCGCGATGCGTTTGGTGATATCTTTCGCCGTGAAAACATCACCCCTGCCTATATTGATGGTGACAGTTTTCTGCGTCATGACCGGACAGCGATGGCCGAGGCCATCGAAAAGGCGAACTTGGAGAACCGCCCGATTAGCCACTTTGGGCCAGATGCCAACCGCTTCGACCTGCTTGAAGGTCTGTTCAAAGAATACTCTGAGAGCGGTACAGGCAGCGTTCGTCATTACGTGAACGAAGATACCGCGAGCCACTACAACCAAGCCCCCGGCACATTCACAGCAGAAGCCTCCATACCTGGCAATACCGATTTACTGCTTTACGAAGGCCTGCACGGTGGGGTCGTCGCGAAAACCTGGACCCGTCGCCGTATGAGCGCCTCGCATAACCCGGTTGTCATCGAACGCCGCAAGGATTCAAATAAAACCGGCGTCGACGTTGCCCAGTATGTCGACTTCATGGTCGGCGTCGTACCTGTTGTTAACCTCGAGTGGATACAAAAGATCCACCGCGACAAACACATCAAGGGCATCACCGCAGAAGAATCGGCAACCACCATCTTGCGTCGTCTGCGTGATTACACACACTTCATGACACCGCAGTTTTCACTGACTGACATTAACATCCAGCGTGTGCCCCTTGTCGATACCTCAAACCCATTTATTGCCACCGAAGTACCAACACCCGCAGAAAGCATGCTTGTGATTCGTTTCCGTGAACCGCAACACTACGACTTCGACAACCTCCTGGAGAAGTTTGAGAATGCCTTTATGTCACGGCCGAACACTATGGTCGTCCCGGGTGGAAAGTTACGCATGGCACTTGCCATTATCTGCACACCGCGCATCAAGCAAATCATTGCAGAGAAGAACTAAAAACAATTAGACAGGATTAACAAGATTGACAGGATGTCAGTATGATGTGTTTCTATAAATCAATAATCAGCAAAAAAACACGTGAAGTGAATTGCTGCTTTGACCTGAGCGATAGCGAGGAAATGCTGAATGAACCTCGAAGAGGTTCTACAGTGCGACCCGAAGTGGACGCTTTACTTATCTGGCAATGCCACCTAGTTTATACGAATAGCGGAAATAATGGGCGGAAAGAAATATGACCGAACCTACACAAAGAAATTTCCACAAATATAAAATTTATGAGCGATATGATGATTTTATTGAGCTCAGTCAATTTGCTATGCGTTCTGGGAAGTTGGGGCTCTGGAGTTATGAACTAGGAACTGACCTTTGGTTCGTGGATTTGTCTTTTCAGGAACTCTTCCAGTGGGGTGATAGAGAGCTATCCGATCCTTACAATTATTGGAAAGAATCACTTCATCCTGATGATAAAACACGGGTTATTGAGAAAGCTGACTATGCCGCTCAAAATGGCCTTGATTTCCATGAGAATTATAGAATTCTGTTACCGAATGAGTCGGTTAAGTGGGTCTCAGGGAGGGGGCGCTATTTTTACGACAATAATGGTAAGCCAATCCGCATGGATGGTGTAGTCGTCGATATAGATGATATTGAGAAAGCCAAGGAAGAGGCGGAACATCAGAAACAGATATCGGAACGTGCCAATGCGGCTAAGGCATCCTGCCTTGCGAGGGTTGCTCATGAGCTTAGTAACCCACTAAATATAATAGTTGGCTACACTGAACTTATGAATACCACATTGCCTTCTGGTAAGGATAAATATCGTCTAGCAGAAATTAAAAATTCAAGTGATCGAATGATAGCTTTGGTGAGAGATTTAAAAGATTTTTCTCAGATAACTAATGGCACGTTGTATTTGAATAATAGCTTGGTAAATGTCATATCTATTTTAGAGGCTTTAATAGGTCAACACAGAATTATTGCCTCTGAAAAATCTATGACTTTTTCCCTTCATTCGGAGGATGAGACGATGCTAGTCTTTGCTGACGAATCGCGCCTCACTCAGATTTTGACTAACCTTATCTCTAACGCAATTAAATATGGTTTTAAAGAAACCCCGATACGAATCAAAGTTCAAAATGAATCTGATTTGGTCAAGATATCGATCACTAACAAAGGCAAAAGAATTCCAGATGGCGTTCAAGAAGAGGTTTTTGAACCTTTTAATCGTGCTGGTGCAGAGAAAACTGATATAGAGGGATTGGGGCTTGGGCTAAACATCGTAAAGGAACTCGTTGCCCTAATAAATGGCGTGGTTGGATTCGATAGTAAACCTGATGGTATGACTACTTTTTGGGTTGCCATTCCTATTCAAGAACACCAATGCTAACACTCGGTACAGCGTCCGCTTTTGGCCGGAAGCAGATTTTGGAAAATAGTACCGACTCTTTTAGACAAATTTATTTACACCCTAAATGCTGTTTAAATTGGGCTATGGTGGTGTCCAATAATTATGGTTAGGCAATAATAGAGTATTTAATATGTCAGAAATTTATAAGATTGAATATTTAAACGGTATTACGAGAATTGAATTTCTTAAGAATCCCACCTATAAAGATGCTACGACTGCAATCGATGATATCGCTGAGAACTACCCATACGAAAAAAGGTTATGGGTGCTTTCTTTTGATTTTAGTTTTACAGAGCAGGAAATAAAAGACATATCTAAATATGGTAAATCAATATTCATAAATCCTAATAAAATTGCTATTGTTGCTAACGGTGATTTGGCTTACGGTGAAATGCGGCAATTCATGGTTTACAGAGAAGAAGAAAATAAAGCTGACGCATGTGTTTTTAAAACAGAAGAAGAAGCTATCAATTGGTTAAATCAGTAACCATCATTATGCCTGACAAGACCATCGAAAAGGACGCTTAACGGTTATTAACTGGCCGCTCTTGGCCCGAGGCAGCGGTGATCAACTGAAGCAGACACTAAAAATAATTACAGGTAATAGGAACAGCTATGGACAATGGAAAAGTTACCGGTATTCACTGGAGCTTCTGGTTAATCAGTGTAATCGCATTACTTTGGAATGTCGGTGGTGCCATAAATTACCTCATGCAGACGAATCTAGGATATGTTGTTACATTGCCCGAATCACACCGCGCGATAATCGAAGGCCGACCAATATGGGCCACAGGAGGATTCGCAATAGGTGTTTTCGGTGGGGCGCTAGGCTGTCTTATGCTTTTATTTAGAAAGTCTTATTCAGTATATGTATTTATTGCATCGTTGCTTGGCATAATTGTAACAATGCTTCATACAATCAATGTGGCAAATACAAAAATCAATTTTAGTTATATCGAGATCTTTGTAATGGTTTTATTGCCAATAATTATAGCTGCAATTTTTATATGGTATGCAAAACAAGCCATGATTAAAAACTGGATCAGCTAGCACGAGGTTACCTGAGTTCAGAGTAAGAATTGAGCGACCGCTCCTTTAATCGGGCATCATCCCCATTAATATAAGAAAGAAAAACTGGAAAACTCAGATACACATTGCCCGTAGTGATGAGATCGTTTCCGCTACAGTAGGAAAGCTGTT
>Ga0316207_10004842_pt1 | contig 11434 bp, 10 predicted proteins | sample 6weekpyrite_MG_FD_204943 | JGI IMG/M metagenome (GOLD analysis project Ga0316207, IMG submission 204943) | Microbial mat bacterial communities from mineral coupon in-situ incubated in ocean water Damariscotta River, Maine, United States -... | ecosystem: Environmental > Aquatic > Marine >...
AAATCCACCAAATGCCATCATGCAGTCTCCTGCTCCTGCGCGGTTTTATCGGCTGCATCTGCCAACTGGTCTGGCGTATTAGCCAGATATTCACTGGCCTCTGGGGTCATTAAAAATGCATGCAGGTCATGGGCAAAGCCATCCAGTTCTTCATTTAATGTGCGGTTCGCACGCTGAAAAGCGTTATAGGCGAGCACTGCCGGAATTGCCGCCGCCAGACCCGCCGCGGTCGCCACCAGGGCTTCACCCAGTGGACCCGCTACCATTTCCATGCTGGCATTACCTGACTGAGCAATGGTGATCAGCGCATGATAAATACCCCAGACAGTACCGAATAGCCCAATAAAAGGCGCAGTACTGCCGATGGAGGCCAGCAATGTCATACCTGCTGCCGTCGTCGAGGTTTCACGATTAATACCGTTACGTAAATTACGCACCAGAAACTCATCCTGATTACCCAGTCGTGGCTGCTGCCGATAATGCTTCATACCGTTAAAGGCTGTATCGGCTAGACGTGCCAGCGGTGCCTGCAGATGCTGTGATGCCTGCTGCCAGGCTTCACGAGGTGTCTGAGCATCCCAGAAGCGCTGTAAAAACTGGCGGTTATGACGACGCCACTGGTAGGTGGCTACCGACTTCGACAAAATCAGGTACCAGGTTGATACCGACATCACTAACAGGCTGAGAAACACACCGATTAAAACGTTGTCGCCTTCCTGAAAAACAATTGCAAGATTCATTTAACCTCCTAGTGCAAATTCAAAAGGCACCACCACCCAGGCGATTACCGGTTTCCCATTACTTTGTGCGGGTTCAAAGCGCCATTGTGTGACTGCTTTTTGCGCTGCCTGATCCAGCCGATCATAACCGCTGCTCTGCTGCAAACTGATTTCCAACGGCTCACCATTTACTCCTACCCGCACTCTCAGTAATACGTCACCCTGTTCCTTTAAGCGTTGCGACAGGCGTGGATAAACCGGTGGCGGATTTTGCAGGTAATCCGCCTGAAACTGTGGTAACTCGATATCTTCTTCCGTCTCTTCTATCGCTAACGTATCTGTATTTTCTACAGGCTCATTTTCTGGTTCTGGCTCTAGTTCTGGCTCTAGTTCTGGTTTTGGCACTGGATCTGTCTGTACTTGAGGTTCAGGCTTCATTTTTGCCTTTGGTTTCGGCTCAGGTTTTGTCGGCAATTTCGGTGTCGGCTTTGTCATCTCGACCATCGACACCATCACTACTGTGCGCGGCTTTACCGCTACCGGTTCGGCCTGAGCCACCAACGTCACAATAATCAACAAATGCAGGACCAAGCTTAAGCCGCCGGCCAGAACTTGACTATGTTTAGTGTTAACTGAAAGTGACTTGCTATAGCTCATGACGCGCATCATAATGCAAATAATAGTGATTCGCAATAAGATTTATTGGAATTTAATAGATATACATCATAAAAACTGCTCCTGATATTGGACTCTATAGGTATCACCTCAATATACCGCCAGGTCGTCGGTGGTACTGTTTCTAGCATCCTTCTACTTATTGACGACTAACTATTTAACGTCCGTGGAGACATTTTTACATTTTTCAATGTATAATCATTCAAACAATGGATATGGTTTGGTTAAATAATATTTTAAACTTTCACATAGCTTGGTAGTCTATGAAGCTCATAAATAGTGAAGTAATAACTTAATATACGTATACGATGCTTATGCTACAACGATGCCTTTCACGCCTTTTGATTACACTGGTTGCCCTGCAATCAGTGATCGCTATTGCTGATTCGCATCAGATTCACCAGTCAGGTAAAGAGCATTTTGCGCATGAATATGAGCAGGCACATGGCTTTGACCAGCCTATAGTTAAGGCAGACTCCGTTGCGCCAGAGACTCTTCCAGATACAGCTGATACCAGTCAGCTTGATTGCCAGCATTGTTGCCACTGTCATGGAACAGGGCAAGTCATACTTGCCATGGAGCAAGTAAATACCTTCAATAATCAGATAAGCAAGATCACATCACTATGCCGTTTTGCATACCTTTCTTATTCATTTTCTCCCGATAATCCACCTCCAATTAGTTAGTCAATCGCTATATTTTACTAGCCCGTTGCGGCTTAATGATCGCCGATTTGTTTGCGTATAGGAAAGTGTACTCCAAATTTCTTATCATTCAAATTCGTGTTCCTGCGCTAGCTCACCGCTTAGTGATTATATAGCCAGATAAAAACTCTTTTGATCTTGCCGGATGCCGGCGGATAGAAACTTTATTAAACCAAATAAATAAAAGGTTTATTCTATGTTGAACCGAATCACGCGAAAGCTTCGCTATGCTTTTGCTATTTTAAGTTGCTGTTTTATAGGCCCTCTTACGCTTCAAGCAGCTTCGCAAACAAAAGCTCTTAACCTGAATAAGGCAATTGAGTGGACGCTTGCACAAAATCCTCAGCTACATCAATTTGCATTTGTTCGTCAGGGCTTACTTGGGCAACGCGAGACCGGTGCACTGACTCCAGGATATCGATTGGGCCTGGATGTTGAAAACGCAGGCGGTTCAGGCGTCATGAAAGGGCTGGATGCCGCTGAAGTGACTCTGTCCCTGTCCTCTGTTATTGAACTGGGAGACAAGCTGGCGTCTCGACTATCTGCTGTCGATGCCAGACTGGATGTATTTGAATTAAATCGACAGGCCGAAACACTTGATGTGCTAGGCAGGCTAACGTCGACTTATATTCGTAGTCTTGCTACACAGGAGCAACTGAATCTTTCGGTTGAGGCTGTGAAGCTATCGGCTGCATTGCATAAAAAAGTCAGTGAACGCGCCCAACGTGGTGCCGCCTCTGATGCCGAGGTGATGAGGGCGCAAGCCATGTTGAGACAATCACGCATCCTCCATACCAATATCCTGAAAAAGCTTGAACGACAAAAAACCACACTGGCCAGGTATTGGGGTGAGACACAGGCAGGTTTCTCCAACTTGCAAGGTGACCTATTTGCTTTTGGTCAGGATCAAAGCTTTGAAGCCCTGTATGAAAAAGTAAAACAATCACCGGCCATTGATGTTTTTGCCAGTGAGCGGCGCCTGAAAGACGCAGAATTGCGATTGGCACAATCACAAAATAGTGGCGACCTGAATTGGCAATTTGGTGTCAGGCGTTTTGAAGAAACCGCTGATACCGCACTTACCTTAGGTGTATCCATTCCACTTTATTCTCAAAGTCGAAACCGTGGTGAAATGAAACGTGCACTGGCAGAACGCAATGCCGTTGAATTTAAACGTGCCGATTCCCTGCTGAATCTGCATGAACAATTATTCAAGGCCTATTCACTGCGCCAGCAGAATATGGATGCCTATGAACAATTAAAAAATCTTGTGATTCCTGACCTTGAAAAAGCACTGACCCTGACACGATCTGCCTATGATCGAGGTCGATTGAAATATCAGGATTGGATTGCAGCCCAGCAAGAACTACTAAGTGCTAAGCAACAGCTGATTGAGAGTGCCAGTTCCGCTTTATTGAATCAGGCAGTGATAGAACAACTGACGGCTGAACCTTTAGCAAATTAATTTTAATCAGCACATTATTCAGAAAAATTAAACAGGGTATTCATTATGAAACGTTTTCAACTTATTACTTTACTACTCGTAGTTTTTTTAACACACAATATTGCTTATGCGTCTAACGATCATGATCATGCAGCAGAAAAGCAACACGCGCATAAACACGATGAAAGTAAAAAATCACAGAAACTTCATCACAACGATGACGACAGGCATGATGATCAAAGTGATGATAAGCATGATCATAATAACGAGCATAAAGATAATTAACGCCGCACTAAGCATTTATAAAAATTGAAATAGACCTGTACAAAGCACAGGCCAACTTAACTGGATTTATTAACATGAAACCATTTCTATTTATTACATTACTGTTATTGGTATTCTTCAGCCATAACCTGAGTTATGCAGCTAAAACGCATGACCATGAGGCAGAACACAAGCATACCGATGAACATACAGATGAAGAAAACCATACACATAAAGAAGAACCCAATCATGCTGAGGAGCATGACCACACTGATGAACATGGTGATGATCACGGGGAAGAAAACGACCATGAAGAAGAGCTGACCACGAAAATAGATCATGACATGGCTGCACAGGTTGGTATACAAACAGTGCTGCCCCGCTCTCAGGTATTGCATCAGACAATAACCAGTTATGGCAGCTTAACCACGGGGCCAAAACAGCTCAGCCATGTGCGGGCTAGATACACTGGCATGATTAAATCCGTTAAACCCAGCATAGGCGATGTTGTTAAGCGTGGCGATTTGCTGGCCAGGGTGGAATCAAATGAAAGTTTAAAGGTGTACAACATACTTGCACCCATTTCCGGCACCATTATTCAGCGACATGCCAATACCGGGGAGGTGACGCAAAACCAGGTGTTATTCTCTATTGCCAATTTCGAAACCCTATGGGCAGATTTTCGTATTTATCACGCTCAACAATCACAGGTATCAGCGGGTCAAACTGTCAATATTAATGTAAATGAACATGTCATTACGGGAAAAATTGCGCATATTATTCCGGCGCTAAACAAGCCCTACCAACTGGCAAGGGTACAGTTTAATAACCTGGTGTATGGCCTGTCTCCCGGGCTACTGGTTGAAGGCTATATTGTGATTGGCGAATTCCCGGTGAAGCTGGCGGTTGTAAAATCCGCCATTCAATCGATGGGACAACAACGCGGCGTGTTTATTCAGAAAGGAAACCAGTATGAGTTCACCCTGCTTCAATTTGGTCGCAGTGATGACACCTATACCGAAGTGCTAAGCGGGCTAGCCGCCAGCCAGGCCTATGTGAGTAAAAACAGTTACCTCATAAAAGCGGATATAGAAAAATCCGAAGCAGAACACGAGCACTAAGGGGCACATCATGATTGAATCTATTTTGCGCCTGTCGATTGCACGGCGATATCTTATTCTTAGCTTCATTTTTGTCATCATTGGCGTAGGCAGCTGGAGCTATCAACACTTACCTATTGATGCGGTACCCGACATTACTAATGTACAGGTTCAAATCAATACTGCTGCACCGGGCTATTCCCCACTGGAATCAGAGCAGCGAATTACATATCCCATAGAGACAGCGTTATATGGGCTACCGAATCTGGCCTATACACGATCATTGTCACGTTATGGTTTATCACAGGTCACTGTGGTGTTTGAAGAAGGCACTGATATCTATTTTGCCAGAAATCGGATTAATAACCGCTTAGGCGCCATAAAAAGTGTTTTACCTCCCGGTATTGAACCAGAAATGGGGCCAATTTCAACGGGCCTGGGTGAAATCTTTATGTACACCGTTCGGGCGCAGGCAGATGCAAGACAAGGTAATGGAAAAATCTATGATGCCACCGCCTTACGAGAAATCCAGGACTGGATTATCAAGCCGCAATTATCTCAGGTGAAAGGGGTTATCGAGGTTAACAGTATCGGTGGCTATAACAAGCAATACCATGTGTTGCCCGATCCGAAAAAATTATTGTATTACCAGATCAGCGTTGAAGCTCTGGTGAATGCTTTGCAGGCCAATAATGATAATCGCGGTGCCGGTTATATCGAGCGCAATGGACAACAACTGCTGGTGCGCTCCCCTGGGCAGCTTGCAACGATTGATGACATAGGTAATGTCATCATTACCGAGCATGAAAGTGTACCGATAAAAATCCATGATGTGGCTGACATCAGTATCGGTAAGGAACTGCGTACGGGTGCGGCCACACAGGATGGCATTGAAACGGTACTGGGTACTGCAATGATGTTGATTGGTGAAAACTCCCGCACCGTGGCTTTAGATGTCGCCGAAAAGCTGGAAGAAATACAGGCTTCCCTTCCGGTCGGTGTCGTTGCTGAACCGGTATATGATCGTACCAGTCTGGTTGATAAAGCCATTGCCACGGTCAGCAAAAATTTACTTGAAGGTGCCATACTGGTCATTGTGGTGCTATTCCTGTTGCTCGGAAATTTACGCGCGGCATTGATTACCGCAGCGGTTATCCCGTTATCCATGCTGATGACCATTACCGGCATGGTCAAGGCGGGGGTATCAGCCAACCTGATGAGCCTTGGCGCACTGGACTTTGGTTTGATTGTCGATGGTGCGGTCATCATTGTGGAGAATGCAATACGTCGTCTGGCTGAAGCACAGCATAATGGTACTCAGCAAAACTTGAAAGAACGGCTGAATACCGTGTATGAGGCGACAGCAGAAGTTATTCGACCTAGTCTGTTTGGTGTGGCGATTATCACGGTGGTGTACATCCCCATCTTCTCGCTAACCGGCGTCGAGGGCAAAATGTTTCACCCCATGGCGGCAACGGTGGTGATGGCATTATTATCGGGCATGATTTTGTCACTTACTGTTGTGCCCGCTGCAGTCGCAGTGTTTGTGAGAGGCAAGATCAGCGAAAAAGAAAGCCCAATTATCCGGTCAAGCAAAAACGCCTATAAACCACTTTTGCAGCTCGCTTTGAAGTTTCGCATGCAGGTACTCGGCTTTGCCTCGGCACTGGTGATATTTAGTATCTGGTTAGCCACCACTTTAGGTTCGGAATTTGTTCCGCAATTAAACGAAGGTGATATCGCACTGCATGCCATGCGTATTCCAGGTACCGGCTTAGAGCAAGCTGTGGAAATGCAGGAAATACTGGAGCAACGAATAAAATCCTTCCCTGAGGTGGACAAAGTTTTTGCGCGTATTGGCACCGCTGAAGTGGCCACGGATCCTATGCCACCGAATGTGGCCGATAATTTTGTTATCCTCAAGCCACGCAGTGAATGGCCAGATCCTGAAAAAACCAAAGCGGAACTGGTTGAACAGATGGAAGCATCGGTGGAGCAGCTACCGGGCAATAATTATGAGTTTACGCAACCCATACAGATGCGTTTCAATGAGCTGATTTCGGGTGTACGAGCCGACGTGGGTATCAAAGTCTTTGGTGATGATCTGGATCAGCTTTTACTGACGGCCAATAATATACTCAAAGCCGTAAATCAGGTTGAAGGTGTCGCTGATGCCCGAGTAGAACAGGTCACCGGTTTACCGACCTTATCAGTCATACCTAATCGAACGGCGCTGGGTCGATATGGACTCAATGTGGTCGAGTTACAGGACTGGGTATCTGCTGCCATTGGCGGGGAGTCGGCTGGCATTTTATACGAAGGTGATCGTCGCTTCGAGCTGGTGGTTCGTTTACCCGAAAACATCCGGCGGGATGTAGAGAAGCTGTCTTTCCTGCCAGTGCCTTTGGCCAATGGTGACTATGTCCCGTTACAGGAAGTTGCAACCCTGGATATTTCACCGGCTCCGGCACAGATCAGTCGGGAAAATGGCAAACGTCGGGTTGTGGTCACCGCCAATGTACGAGGCCGTGACCTGGGCAGCTTTGTTAGCGAGGTTAAGGATAAAGTGCGCAGTGATGTTCAGCTACCCGCCGGGTACTGGCTGAATTATGGCGGCACGTTTGAGCAGCTGGAATCCGCAAGCAAACGGCTGTCGATCGTTGTCCCCATCACTTTGCTGGTTATTCTGGGTATTCTGGTGATGGCTTTTGCCTCCCTGAAAGATGCATTGATTATTTTCAGCGGGGTTCCCCTGGCATTGACCGGCGGCGTGCTGTCTCTGTATTTACGCGATATGCCCTTGTCAATTTCTGCCGGCATTGGCTTTATTGCCTTATCGGGGGTAGCCGTGCTCAATGGTCTGGTCATGGTCGCTTTTATTCGTGACCTGTGGCATGAAAAAGGCGACTTGATTATGGCCGTGACAGAGGGCGCACTTACGCGCTTACGTCCTGTCTTGATGACCGCCCTGGTTGCAAGCCTTGGCTTTATTCCCATGGCGCTCAATACCGGTACAGGCGCTGAAGTTCAGCGTCCACTGGCCACGGTTGTAATCGGTGGCATTATTTCTTCAACTCTGCTTACCCTATTGGTCCTGCCTGTGTTGTATCACTGGCTGCATCAAAAGGATAATGTCATGGATGAAAACCCATAAATAAGGTTTGGCGCACTGCCCTGATGCAGTGCGTCTTCACCAATTATTCAGGGGGTGGCTTATGCACCAACACAGTACTAAAGAGACCAGTCATTCTCGTATTGGCTGGGTATTTATTCTGAATGTTAGTTTTACTATCATCGAATTTATAGGAGGTATGTTAACCAACAGCACGGCGATTATGGCTGATGCCGTTCATGACCTGGGTGATAGTCTGTCTATTGGCTTTGCCTGGGGCTTGAGTAAACTGAGTGAAAAAAGCGCTGATTCTGAGTATACCTATGGCTACCGGCGTTTCTCATTGATGGCTGCGCTGATTAATGGCTTTGTTTTAATAGCTGGTTCAATCTGGGTATTGTCCGAGGCTATTCCTAAATTATTTAAACCTGAAATGCCTGTTGTCGAGGGTATGTTAGGGCTAGCACTAATAGGCATTGTTGTTAACGGGTATGCCGCATATAAATTGAGTGCGGGTAATACATTAAATGAACGCGTATTAAACTGGCATTTATTGGAAGATGTACTTGGCTGGTTTGCTGTATTGATTGTTTCAATCATTCTTTTATTTTTAGATTTACCTATATTAGATCCAGTATTATCAATATTATTTACTTTTTTTATTCTCATTAATGTGGTGAGAAATTTCTATAACACAGTACGATTATTTCTTCAGGCATCGCCAGATAAAGAGTTATCTGAAAAGATAAAAGAAACATTATTTTCATTAAAAGATGTCATGGGAGTACATCATCTCCACTTATGGTCGCTAGATGGAGATCACCATGTGTTAACTGCTCATGTTGTTATTAACAAGCATTACCCATTAGACCAATACCATTTATTAAAGACTGAGATTCAGTTGTCTCTACAGAGCTTTCAACTGGCTCACACGACTATTGAGATTGAACTTCAAAAAGAAAAATGCAGGGATACCTGATCTTAGTTTATTAGAAGTTCGAGGCTTATTATTTCGTAAATACCTAATAACTATGTTTCATTAAGGCATACTGAAGTAAGCAGCAGATATGGGATTAATAGATGTCACAAATAACTATATTAACTCAAAATGAAAAACGCCTTTTTGATCTACCACCTAAATTCTCAAAAAAAGCTAAATCATTTCAGCAACAAAACCACCAGCAAAATCATAACCCCGAAACTGGCCATCAATTTCACCCTGCCCGACCTGGCAGGCAAGCCTCACCGCCTGAATGAATACCTTGAAAAAGGCCCGGTAATGCTGGTGTTCTTCACCACCTGGTGCCCCTATTGCAAAAAAGAAATTCCAAAGCTTAAACAGGTCTATCAACAGTACAGCGACCAGGGTTTACAACTGGTCGCCATTAATGCTGGTCTGGCAGACACATTAGAAAATGCAAAACATTATGCGCTGCAACATCGACTACCCTATACCCTGCTTTATGATGAAGATGCCAGAGTTGCCAGTCAACATAGATTAAAAACTGTGCCTAAAATATTTTATATTCAGCAGAATGGAAATATTGTTCACACATCAAGAAAAGTAAGTAAGTAAGCAAGCAAGCTATAGAAGATTTGTTGGGAACACAAGAATGACTGCATCACCCTCATTTACCTTCAGTATGGTACGAACGAGTCAGCCACTGTTCTGATTCTTTTTGAATGGGGAAACCAAAGAATAAAGCTTTCATGCTGCCTGACTGTGCCCAGGCTTTAACCTGTCAGTACGTAATTTTATCCAGCCCCCCACTTCCAACAATCGTCTATTTGCTTGACCAGGGTCAATGCAGCGAATTCTTGCGACTTTAGTATATTAGCTAAATCTTATGAATGTGTTGTCGATTCAGCAGGCTTAAACATTGCTGCCTTAGCGGAAGCTGTTTTGTGTTTATTAACCAATAAGACCATTTTAAAACAGCACCAGCAATGTCATGTATATCCGAAACACCTGAATACCAGCATCAGAAATTCGCTTAGTAAACAGCATTTACAGGAGAGTGTATTTATGAACACTAAAGATAAAAAACGTATTCTTCGACCTCTCAGTGTTGCGATTGCAGCACTACTATTAACGGCATGCGGGAGTGATGGGGACAGTATTTCAGATACTTCTACAGCGACCATTTCAGGTACTGTTCCAGGTACCAAGATAGAAGCGTTTGCCGATAATGGAGGCTATTATGTCACACATTCTAATGACAACGGCACCACTGAACACCCGTTCACTTTAGAGGTACCAGCCGGTATGGGTGTACGGCTTGTCATGACGACTAACGAAGGCACCGCTGACGAGGTTGCGTCGCCGATAGGTTTTCGCGATAACACAGCTCAGCAGCACACTCGGATTGTTTTAGGTAAAGGTGACTTAATTGATATGGGTTATATCCCCCTGGCAATGAGTCGAGCTCAAGCGGCTGGTGATGTTGATGGAGACGGGGATAATGATGACATCGACAACGATGGTATGCTTGACTCTCCCTTCATGCTGGCTGACTCCCAGAGTCCACTAGTACACGCTGATGCTGATACCGACGGCATAAATGATTTTGACGATCCTGACCACGGGGGTTATCAGTACTCAGCTGAGGACATGGACCCACTTGACCATGATAATGACGGTGTGCCCAATACCATCGATCCTGACTATGTGCCAGGTGTCGGGTTTATGGATAACGACCGGGACGGTCTGCACGATGACACCAACGACATGAATCCCGGCAACATAGAAGGATTAAACTCAAAATTCATAGACGATCTGCAAGGCGACGGGTATCACCAGGATGACGAAAATCGCGATGGTTTTCATGATGATGACGCTAACCGTGACGGCTATCACGATGATGATCTGGATATGGATGGCTTCCATGACGATGATTTGGATAAAGATGGTTTTCACGATAGCGACATGAACCGTGATGGATTCTATGACGACGATATGGATCATGACGGAATGCGCGATGGTCGTTAATGCTCTGATTAATTTAGGTTCAATTGAAGACGGTGGTATATGCCTTGACCTGAAATGGGTATCACCTGTATAGAAAATAAAGTATCGGTGACAAATGATTATGGTTTGTCACCGATGCCTTAAAAATAATAAAAAAACCTATCATGAATTTTTTGGGAGTATAAATAAGCACCTTAGAGGAAAGAGACGGTTCTGCGTTCAACTGCTTTAAACTGGATTGAACTTTCTTTAAAAAGTTCAGCTATTGTTGTGTTATATCATCCTTAAATAAAATTCAATTCCTTACATTTAAAAAGGTGTATTGTTAGTTTATTGTAAGCCATTCTTCATAAATTTTGTCAGACCAGTGAGATTGTATCCAGGCCAACACAAAATCAATTTCTTTATCGTTAAGTTTATCTTTAAAACCTGGCATTACCCCTCCCAT
>Ga0316207_10004844_pt1 | contig 11429 bp, 10 predicted proteins | sample 6weekpyrite_MG_FD_204943 | JGI IMG/M metagenome (GOLD analysis project Ga0316207, IMG submission 204943) | Microbial mat bacterial communities from mineral coupon in-situ incubated in ocean water Damariscotta River, Maine, United States -... | ecosystem: Environmental > Aquatic > Marine >...
AATCTTTAATTGTATTTATAACCTGTCTTAATTGACGCTCATCTGGTGGGATAATGTTTAAAAAGACAATATGACATTTTTTCAGATTATCTATAATATTTGTACGTTGTATAGAAATGATTTTCGAACTAACTTTTTTAGAGTCCAGGTAATCAATATGATGGCCGAATGGGTCTTTTCCGTATATGCATATATTAAGATCACCACCTTTGTCTGGCCATTGGGTAAATCTAGCAAAGTTATAAATAAATCCTGCTTTTATTTTGTATTCAGGTACGTTGTCAGAGTAGACTTCTGATGAGGTAAATGTAGTTATAAACATGGCGCATAAAAGCACAGGTTTAATTCTGTTAAAATTGAAACCGCTTTCAAATGTCAGTGCTTTGAACATACTTGAAATCTTAAAAATCATATGTTGCTTTGACCCGATATGTTCTTCCATCCTGAATTATACTGCTCTGTACATGTTCCTCTGAAGCCGGATCTGCATATTCTTTATCAAACAGGTTATAAATACTGGCAGAAAGGGTTAGTTTATCGAATACTTTATGACTGGAAATGGTTATGTTGCTTATGTTGTAGGCATTTACTGTATCTCCCTGGGGTGTGCTTCTGTCACTGAAATACTGTAATTCAAAACCTAATTTAGCTTTATTGTTGAATATCGAATCGCTTAAATTAAATTTAAAACTGTTATCAGGTGAGTTTGTTAATGCCTCGCCCGTGCTTTCAACTTCAGTATCTACATAGCTATAACTTGTGCGTACTCTCAGGCCGGTTTTACTGATGTATTCAGCTTCAATATCTGAGCCAATAGAATTTACTTTGTCAATATTGTCGTAGAAAATGTCATTATTTATGTCACTGTTTAAGCCAATTAAATTAGTGGTTTCATTTCGGTATAAAGTTAGCGATAATCTTAAATTATTATTAATATAATGTTCGACATCGACTTCATAAGTTTCAATTTCTTCTGGCTTAAGATCAACGCTTGGTAAATAGCCTGATACTTCTCCGTAAAATAACTCATAAGCATTGGCGTTACGGTAGGCAGTGCCATAAATGAATTTTAATGTGGTCTCTGAATGAAGTAAGTAAATTAAAGCAAGTCGCGGATTAACTATATCCTGTTTATTGTTTGATGAAGAGTCATCAAATTTATTACTGTCGTAACGTATACCCGCATTTATTATAAATTTTTCACTTAGTCTAATTTCATCCTGAAGGTAAATTCCATATAGCTCACTGCTTTGGTTATCATCAAGATAACTAAAGAATGGGACGACATCATAATTAGCCTGATTTTGCTTGCTGTTGTTTTGATATTCTAAACCTAGTGTTATTTTCTGATTCTTAATTTGAGATGTTTGATATCGCAAATCAAAATTCCACCAGCTTCCTGTAGACTCATCACGATTAACCGTTACTGGTGGGTAGTCGTATGAAAAATCACCACTGTATTCGTACTGACCAAATGATAAGCGACTATAAATTTTCGATTCATCACTGATGTACGTATCGTATGTAATAGAGGACAGACTCAGTGTGTCGATTGTTTCACTAGGAGCAGTATTAAACTTCTGTTCATAAGATGCGGTAGGAATACCTTTAGTTCGTTTGTTGTAGGCTGTTTCAAAGCCCCATGATTTATAGTTTAGCTTTACTAAAATCCTGCTTGATTCATGGTAATCAAGCTGTTCGGCTATACCGTTGTTAGTGGAAGGGGCATCAAATTCAGCAAAATAGATATCATCACCATCACTTTCATATTGCGATATGGATACGTAAGCTTCTATATCATTCTTAAAAGTATTCGCAGCAGTAATGCGCGCTGTTTTACTGTTTTCACTGCTGTAGTCTACTGATGCCTGGACGCCATCTATTTCACTGGTCGTTTTAGTGATAATGTTAATAACACCAAAAAGTGCATTCGCGCCGTAAACAGCAGAGCCAGCTCCAGAAGAAAATTCAATACGACTTATATCGTCGACACTAACAATACTGTCATAATCTGTACCAAAGCTATCATAAATATTTTCATTAACTCTCTGGCCATCCAGTAATAACAGAACGCGTGTGTTGTAATCACCCGCAAGTCCAAAGCCGCGAACACCTAAATAGCTGTAGTTTCGATCATTAGTTACATACAGACCGGGGATACTTTGCAGTACGTCGTTTAGCGTTCTATAACCAAATTCTTCTATTGTTGTAGAGTTTACAACGGTTACTTTAGAGGGGGCTTCACTTGTTTTCTGATTAAATTTTGAAGCGGTAAATACTTCGATGTTAAGTAGTTGCTCAAGTGAAATTTCAGTAATATCGATGGCTTCATAATCTGCCAGTGAGACACTTGAAACTAGTAAAAGTGATAATGGAGTTAAAAATTTACTGCTTTTATTGCACATTCACCCAACCCTAAAGTCAAACTAATCTCTATAATTATAAATAAGTTACATATCTTCGAGTATAGTCATCTTTATAAGGTTTTTGTGATTATATAATATAGAGCAGGCCTGATTTTGGTAACCCTCAAACGAGGTAAAATAGCTAATTTACCATCATTAATTTACTTTTTTCAATAAAACATAAACAGCCCCGGTTCCACCATCCTTTGGCATTGCACTGACAAAGGCTAAAACCTCTGGAATAGCCTGCAGCCATTTATTAAGCATGGCTTTTATTACGGGCTGACTACCGTCTGAGTGATAGCCCTTACCATGAACTATGCGAACCAGTTTAAATGACTGATGTTGTGCATGATCTAGAAAATCAAGTAATGTCTTTCTCGCATCATCCCGTCGATAACCATGCAGGTCCAGATGGTCTTCTATTGCGATTTTGCCGTTTCTAATTTGCTTAAGATAAGACTTTTGTATGCCTGGCCGCATGAACTCGAGAAAATCATCACATTCAGTGATGAACTCGTCACTTAAAGTATCTTCAATTTTTCTTTCAACATTAATGGGTCTTTTTTTGATGTTTGCGGGTTTCTGTTTCAGACTGGCCCTGTCAGTTACAAGTGTATTTACTCCCTGCATCGCTTCACTAAACAGCTTGTCGTCATCTTCATTCATTATATTGCTCTGTGAATATGTTACTAAGTTATATATCATTAACATATTACCCATTGAGTGAATTCCTGTGCAAATTTTATTAAGTAATGATGATGGTTATCTGGCTCCGGGGCTGGAAATACTCGCAAGCTGTTTATCAAAGTTGGGAAAGCTGACTGTGGTAGCACCCGATAGAAACCGCAGTGCTGCCAGTAATTCCCTGACCTTATCTCGACCTTTAAACGTTCAGTTAGCTGATAATGGTTTTTATAAAGTAGACGGTACGCCGACTGACTGTGTGCATCTGGCGATAACGGGTATTCTTGATAAAGAGCCGGATATTGTAATCTCAGGCCCCAATGACGGGCCTAATATGGGTGATGATGTGTTGTATTCCGGGACAGTAGCAGCCGCTACAGAAGGTCGTTTTTTGGGTTTGCCTGCAATTGCCGTATCAATGGGTAGTTTTGACCCGCTGCATTTTGAGACTGCCTGCTGGGCTATAGAAAAATTGATGGCCAAATTACGACTTAACCCATTGACCGAAGATACGATATTAAATGTTAATGTTCCTGATCTGCCTGTTGAGAAAATAAAGGGGTTTAAAAGTACGCGTCTGGGTAATCGACATAAGTCATCTGGTGTAGTTGAGCAAACCAACCCCAGAGGGGATTCTGTTTACTGGGTGGGGCCACCCGGTGAAGAGCAGGATGCGGGTGAGGGGACCGATTTTTATGCTGTAAAACAGGGTTTTATTTCAGTTACCCCTTTGCAGATAGATTTAACAAGGTATGATAGCCTGCAAAATTTGAATCAGTGGTTAGAAACCATCTAATTCTATCAAACCAACTGCAATCTGATGATTGCATCTACAAGGTCCCTATGTGTTACAGGCTGTTTAAATAGTGAATTTATCTGATCCCCATGTGCAGGGTATAGGCATGACGTCCCAGCGGACCCGCGACCGTCTTATTGAGCGATTGCGTAGTAAGGGAATACAGAACGAACAGGTACTTGAGGTGATGCGCTCTATGCCGAGGCATCTGTTTGTTGATGAAGCAATGAGTTCACGTTCCTATGAAGACTCTTCACTACCTATTGGGCATGGGCAGACTATATCCCAGCCATTTATTGTAGCGAAAATGACTGAGGTTTTATTAAGTCGTGGTACACCTGAAGCTGTGTTAGAGGTGGGTACCGGCTCTGGTTATCAGGCCGCGATTTTATCCCAGTTAGTGCCTAAAGTTTATTCGGTTGAACGTATTGTGGCTTTACAGACCCAGGCCCGGGAACGTTACCACAGGCTGGGTATCCATAATATATCGCTAAAGCATTCTGATGGTTCATGGGGCTGGCCTCAACATGCACCCTATAAGGCAATTATAGTCACCGCAGCTCCCGAAGAGGTGCCGCAGGGGTTACTAGAACAATTGGATATAGGCGGGATTATGGTAATACCCGTTGGCGGGCAACAGGGTGTTCAGAAATTATTATTAATAACTCGCGAGGCAGATCAGTTTGTAGAAGAAGAACTGGATGCGGTGAAGTTTGTACCTTTATTAAATGGAGCAATTAGTTGATTTTTGCAGGCTTATATAACCGCGCAATGCTTTGGGCGGAACATCCGAAGCGTGAGCGATATCTGGTAGGTGTAAGTATTTTTGAGTCTTTTATTTTCCCCTTACCAACCGCATTATTAATGATACCCATGGTGATTGCTACGCCAGATAAAGCGATTCGTCTGGCCACCATCACAACAATTATGTCGGTATTTGGTGCCGCTATAGGTTATTTGTTAGGCTGGGGTGCAATGAGCATTATTGAGCCCTGGATTACACAACTGGGCTGGTTGCCAAAACTGGAAAGTGCAAGGGCTGAATTTGTCACTTATGGTGTTCTGGCTGTGGGCATAGGGGCCTTTACGCCGGCACCGTTTAAAATATTTACGGTAACCGCTGGCATGCTCTCAATGTCATTCATCCCTTTTTTACTGGTATCTCTGGTAGGTAGAGCAGCTCATTTTTACATGATTGCGTTATTAATGGCCTGGGCGGGTCCAAAAATGGAACCAGTTGTACGTAAATATATCGAATGGTTGGGCTGGGCTGTTATTGTTTTAGCGGTTATTGGTTTTATAATTCATAAATATATGTAATGTCATTTGAGAAATAAGATTCTTAAAAACAAACTGAAATTTTACTTATTTATTTTTCTACTTACTCTGTTATCAGCCTGTGGTGAGGTGCCCAAGCATTGGGACCCTCAGGGCTACACGGTAAAACGGGGAGATACGCTTTACTCCATTGCCTGGCGTTATGAAAAAGATTTTCGACAAATTGCACAGATTAATAATATACAGTCGCCATATGCAATATATCCAGGACAGCGTTTACGAATGCAGTTTACGGACAAGCACGGAACGATTACCGAGGAGCAGAGGCCCCAGATATTAACCGAGCCTGATACAGGTGAGGTGATTGTGATAGACGAGCCTGATTCAGCTCCGGTTATGGCGGTACAAAGCTCAGCCAGTAAGAAACCTTCGCACACGAAAGTGAAAAAAAACGATACACTTTATTCTATAGCGCGTCGTGAAGGTTATACGCACCATCAGTTAGCACGCTGGAACCATTTACGTTCACCTTATGTTTTAAAACCCGGGCAGTCATTGCGTCTGAGCCCGCCCAGTAGCTCTCTTGGTGGTGATTCAAGAACACCTCAATCGATAGCCTCATCTCAGCCTGTTACAAAACCTTTGATTCAAAATACAATTAAAGCTACACCTCTGGTTACTGCAGCGCCTGTTGCAAAACGATTACCTGTAAAAGTTGATCGCTGGCACTGGCCAGTTAAGGGAAAAGTAGTGCAAACCTATCGAGCTAATGATACGGCAAGAAAGGGCATACATATTTCTGGTAAGTTAGGGACTTCGGTAAAAGCGGCTGCCGGAGGCACGGTTGTTTATAGTGGTAACGGATTAATCAATTACGGTAACCTTATTATAATAAAACATAGTCATTCATTCTTAAGTGCTTATGCTTACAATAAATCTCTTTTGGTTAAAGAAGGTGATTCGGTAAAACGCGGTCAATCTATAGCAAAGTTAGGTAAGTTAGAAAGTAAACCCAGACTGCACTTTGAAATCCGTCGAAATGGCAAACCTGTTAATCCTCTGAATTACCTCCCCAAATCATAATGAAAACCACCCATATGGGTTATTTGTCAATCAAAAATAGGAAAAAATAGAAAAAAAACGACGAAATATACAAAAAAACTCATATTTTTCTTGTTTTATATTTTATTTTAGATTAAAAAGGATACATAAGTTAGTGATTTACATGGACTTATTATTCTTTTCTAATATTAAGAGGAACTAATCTTACCTAATTTATACATTATTATAATAACCTAGCTCACGTGGGGAGGGCTATATATGACTGCAACTTGTGAAAAAAAACTACCAGAAGAATTACAGCAGGCAGGACTAAAGGTTGAAGATGATAGTTCAGAATTATTTCTGGATGATATCGTCAAAGATGACGAACTGGAATTAGACACCAGTGTTAAAAAGGATGTAAAACCGGCTACCGAAAAAAAGAAATACACCGCAGGTAGTGTTAATAGAAAAGAAATGGATGCAACTCGATTGTATCTTCGCGAAATTGAATTCTCACCGTTACTCACCGCCAAAGAAGAAGTTTATTACTCACGTCTGTCTCGAAAAGGGGTCGGGTCAGCTCGTAAGAAAATGATTGAATGTAATTTGCGACTGGTTGTAAAAATCGCAAGACGTTATATGAATCGTGGACTGGCATTGTTAGATCTTATAGAAGAAGGCAATCTTGGTTTAATCAGAGCTGTCGAAAAATTTGATCCAGAAAAAGGCTTCCGTTTTTCAACTTATGCAACCTGGTGGATTCGTCAAACCATCGAACGTGCATTAATGAATCAAACCCGCACAATCCGTTTACCTATTCATGTAATTAAAGAGCTTAATGTTTATCTACGTGCTTCGCGTAAATTAGAGCAAACTATTGAACATGAGCCAACGGCTGATGAAATTGCCAAGTTAGTAGATAAGCCAGTAGCCAATGTAGAAAAGATGCTGGGTTTACGTGATCGAGTTTCATCAGTAGATGTGCCAGTAGGTAAAGAAAACGACCGTCCATTACTGGAAATTATTCCAGATCAGGCTAACCCGGAACCATCTGCAATTTTACAAAATGAAGATGTAATGGCTAACCTTGAAATGTGGCTAAATCAGTTAGATGACAAACAACGTCAGGTTGTGGTTCGTCGTTTTGGCTTACATGGTTATGAACGTACAACACTTGAAGAAGTGGGTCGTGAATTAGGTGTGACACGTGAACGTGTTCGTCAGATTCAAATGGATGCACTACGTCATTTACGTAAAATTCTAGAGAGCCACGGCTTCTCAGAAGAGTTATTGCTTAATGACTAATATCGAATAACTAATAACTATAATCGTTGTAATATTAGGGGGGCTTTGCCTCCCTTTTTTATTGGCTATTTCTTTGGCTATTATAAAATGATGCCGGCTAAAACAGGGCGATCTTCAGATACCAGTACATTGTAAGTTCTACAGGCGGCTTTGCTGTCCATAAACTCGACTCCTATGCCCATATCAATTGCAGGTGCATAGATAGAAGGGTGAGGAAACACTAAAGAAGCACCGGTACCAATTAAGATTACTTCGGGTTTATGTTTAATGAGTTCCTGCCAGTGTTCAGTTTTCATGTCATCTATATGGGAAATAACCCAGTCATCTATAAGTAAATTACTGCTGATTATCAGGCTTTTATTATATGTCTTATTGTTCACATCAATTGTTGAGTCGGTGAATGAGCGTATGACATTGGTTCCAATTGCATAATCTTCGCTGAATTTCATAATGTTGATTACTCTTAAGTGTTCGTTTTATGGCTGAGTTATCGCAGGGGTTATCATCGGTCTGGCCCTACATAAATATCAGTGATTGTGGAAACTAAAACCATTTCCCTATATTATCCATCCCAACTAAAAGAAACAATATAAGTCAGCTCGTTCTGGCAGCGGAGTAATAATAAATGCAACCCGTCAAAATCGGTTTAATGGGCCTGGGAACAGTAGGTGGTGGCACAGCTACTGTTTTAATCAGAAATTGTGAAGAGATTGCTCGTCGAGTTGGACGCAAGCTTGAAGTCGTGCATGCGGCAGCGCGTGACATTGCAGACCAGACCATTCTAGATGGTTCTAAAGTAAAGTTATCTGATGATGCGGCCAGTGTAGTAAATGACCCTGATGTCGATATTGTTGTGGAGTTAATCGGTGGTTACTCTCCAGCTAAAGAGCTGGTACTTCAGGCAATTGAGAATGGAAAGCATGTTGTTACCGCTAATAAAGCGCTGATAGCCATGCATGGTACAGAAATATTCAAAGCAGCAGAGGCTAAAGGTGTGATTGTTGCCTATGAAGCGGCTGTGGCTGGTGGTATTCCCATTATCAAAGCGATTCGTGAAGGTTTGTCTGCAAATCAGATTGAGTGGGTTGCGGGCATTATAAATGGTACAGGTAATTTCATACTGACTGAAATGCGTGATAAGGGCCGTGACTTTGACGATGTATTAAAAGAAGCGCAGGCATTAGGTTATGCTGAAGCTGATCCAACTTTCGATGTAGAAGGCATAGATGCAGCTCATAAGTTAACCATTCTGGCCTCACTTTCATTTGGTATTCCGTTACAGTTTGATAAAACTTTCACTGAAGGCATTAGTAAAATTACCCGTGAAGACGTGAATTTTGCTGAAGAGCTGGGTTATCGAATCAAGCATTTGGGTATAGCACGTAAAACGGATAAGGGTATCGAGATGCGTGTGCATCCTACTCTGATTCCTGAAAAGCGTTTAATCGCCAATGTTGATGGTGTAATGAACGCGGTACTAGTGAAAGCTGATGCTGTAGGGCCAACTCTATATTACGGAGCAGGTGCTGGTGCTGAGCCAACGGCTTCCGCAGTGGTAGCTGATCTGGTCGATGTAGCCAGAGCGATGGACTCAGATGTAGAGAATCGTGTTGCCATGCTGGGATTCCAGCCCGCTTCTTTACAGGACACACCGGTAGTATCAACAGATGAATTTGAAACGTCATATTATGTGCGTTTATTAGCTGATGATCGCCCGGGTGTATTAGCCGATGTAACACGTATCTTTGCAGATAATGATATCTCAATTGAAGCCGTGATACAGAAAGAGCCAGATGAGGGGCAAACTCGAGCATGCCTGATTATGATGACATCTTTAATTAGTGAGAAAAATATGTCACAGGCAGTATCTAAAATTGAAGCACTTGATTCAATTGAAGGCGACGTTGTTAAGATTCGACTGGAACATCTTGATTAATTATTAGTAATAATTAAAAAGTTAGATTATTAAAAGCCGTAAGCTATAACATAGTTTGCGGCTTTTTTGTTTTCTCCGGTTGCATATCTCAGGTGGCAAATAAAATGAAAAACATTGCACAACATGACGTTCAACTATATCGTATAAACAATTCTTAACCCAATTCAGGATTACCTAAAATGAAAATAAAAGCAGCTGTTGCTTGGGAAGCAAAAAAACCTCTGTCGATTGAAATGATTGATATAGAAGGCCCAAAAGAAGGTGAGGTTTTATTAAAAGTCATTGCTTCTGGAGTCTGTCATACGGATGCGTTTACTTTGTCAGGAAATGACCCGGAGGGTGTTTTTCCAGTTGTGCTGGGTCATGAAGGTGGCTGTGAAGTTGTTGAGTGTGGCCCCGGTGTTAAAGACCTGAAACCAGGTGACCATGTTATACCGTTATATATTCCCGAGTGTGGTGAATGTGAATATTGCCACTCACCTAAAACCAATTTATGCCAGTCTATTGCGTCTACAGTGTGGACAGGTTTTATGCCTGATGGTACTCGTCGCTTTTCTATGAATGGAAAACCTATTTATCATTATATGGGCTGCTCTACATTTGCTGAATATACAGTGGTTCCTGAAATTGCCCTTGCTAAAATAAATAAAGCTGCGCCGTTAGAAAAAGTGTGTTTATTAGGTTGTGGTGTAACAACCGGTATTGGTGCGGTTATAAATACTGCAAAAGTTGAAGCGGGTTCTAGCGTTGCTATCTTTGGTCTAGGCGGAATCGGTCTTTCCTGTATTCAAGGTGCAGTCATGGCAAAAGCGGAACGTATTATTGCCATAGATATTAATCCTGATAAATGGCCCATTGCTAAAGCACTTGGAGCAACTGATTTTATAAACCCAAATGAGTTAACGGGTAGCGTTACAGAGGCTGTGGTTGAAATGACTAATGGCGGAGTAGATTACTCATTTGAATGTATTGGTAATGTTCATGTTATGCGTGAAGCACTTGAATGTACGCATATGGGTTGGGGTGTCTCAACCGTTATAGGTGTAGCAGGTGCGGGTGAAGAAATTTCTACACGACCTTTTCAACTAGTTGTAGGCCGCACCTGGAAGGGTTCAGCTTTTGGTGGTGTTAAAGGGCGAACAGAATTACCCGGTTACGTTGAGCGTTACATGAGTGGTGAAATTGAACTGGATAAAATGGTTACACACAGTATGCCCCTTGAAGATATTAATCGGGCGTTTGATTTAATGCATAGCGGTGAAAGCATTCGCTCGGTGATTATTTTTTAGAGTTAATAAAATGAAAAAAATTGAAAGCGTAAAAGAATTTGGTGGCTGGTTAAATCGTTATGAGCATCAGTCGGTTAGCTGTCATTGCAAAATGACCTTCTCAGTTTATTTGCCACCTCAGGCAGAGACAGAAAAAGTCCCTGTTGTTTACTGGCTGTCCGGGCTTACCTGTACTGATGATAATGTTCGTACTAAAGCCGGTGCACAACGTTATGCAGCTGAGCTAGGGTTGGCTCTGGTTATGCCGGATACCAGCCCTCGTGGTGATGATGTTGCAGATGATGTTGAGCGTTATGATCTGGGTAAAGGTGCAGGATTTTACGTTAATGCAACACAGTCTCCGTGGGCAGAACATTATCAGATGTATGATTATGTAACGTCTGAACTACCGGCTTTGATTGAAAAAAATTTACCCGTATTAAGTAATGTGAAATCAATTCTAGGTCATTCTATGGGTGGTCATGGTGCATTAATTTGTGCAATAAAAGAAACCGGTGGCTACCGATCTGTTTCTGCTTTCTCGCCTATTTGTCACCCGGTTAAATCCCCCTGGGGTGAAAATTGTTTTAGCCATTATTTAGGTGAAGATAAAGAATTATGGAAATCCTATGATGCAACAGAGTTAATTAAATCGGGTAGTCACACTATTCCCGTTTTAATTGATCAGGGAACCGACGATGAGTTTCTGG
>Ga0316207_10004845_pt1 | contig 11429 bp, 9 predicted proteins | sample 6weekpyrite_MG_FD_204943 | JGI IMG/M metagenome (GOLD analysis project Ga0316207, IMG submission 204943) | Microbial mat bacterial communities from mineral coupon in-situ incubated in ocean water Damariscotta River, Maine, United States -... | ecosystem: Environmental > Aquatic > Marine >...
AATAATCTAATGGCTTCTGGTACAAAAACCGTCATCTTTGCCGCACTCATCGGTAATAGCCTAATCTCGATTACGAAATTTGTCGCCGCTGCCATGACGGGTAGCTCTGCGATGCTCTCTGAGGGTATACATTCACTGGTGGATACCGGTAATCAGGGCTTGTTGCTGTACGGCCTGAAACAATCGGCCAAGCCTGCCGATGAAGACTTCCCGTTTGGGCATGGCAAAGAGGTCTATTTCTGGAGTTTTATCGTCGCGATCCTGATATTTGCGCTTGGCGGAGGCATATCTATCTACGAAGGGATCCGTCATCTGCAAAACCCTGAACCGATCACTAACCCGATGATAAATTATATTGTCCTCAGCCTGGCGATCGTGTTTGAAGGCGCGGCCTGGTTTTTTGCCTTCCGGGAATTCAAGAAGGTAAAGGGTAAATGGAGTTACCTTAAGGCGATCCAACGCGCCAAAGACCCCTCTATTTTCGTCGTGCTGTTCGAAGATACTGCGGCCATGTTAGGTCTATTGGTTGCATTGGCGGGTATAGCCTTGAGTCAATATACGGGAATTCTATATTTCGACGGTGCTGCCTCGGTTGTTATTGGTATCATTTTGATCGGCACAGCAAGTTGGCTGGCCTATGAAACAAAGGGACTGTTAATAGGCGAGAGTGCAAACAAGGCGATTGTACAGGGGATCAAGATAATACTTAATGCCAATGCAAACGTTGAACATGTCAATGAAGTGTTAACGATGCACATGGGACCCGATTATATCCTTGCCAATGTCAGCGTGGATTTTGCTGATCATTGTAACGCGACCGAGATCGAAGATGTCATCTCGGGATTCGATACACACATCAAGTCTCAGTTTCCCCAGGTTAAGCGTATCTTTATCGAAGCAGAGAGGCGAGTATCTGAAGCGGGTGTGAACTCAACTGAGGCATGACGCTGTCCGGGAACAGTGTGGGGGTGATACAGGTTGGCATTAGCAGTTGCCTAACAGGTATGCCTGTCCGATATGATGGCGGACACCGACTGAATGAGACGATCATAAATGATATGGCCGGCGTCTTTGAGTTCATCCGGTTTTGTCCTGAGGTCGCGATAGGGTTGGGTGTACCAAGGCCTACGATACAGCTAGTCGATGTTACGGGTAAGACACATGTGCGTGGTGTCGAAAATCCGAACAATGATGTAACTGAGGCGCTTGTAGATTATGCCAAGACGGTTATTCCTCAGCTCAGGCAAATGAGTGGTTATATATTCAAACGTGGATCCCCCAGTTGTGGTATACATAATGTAGACGTGTATGACAGTGTGACCGGGGAAACTGTAGGTACTTCAGCGGGTTTGTTCGCACACTTGATTATGCAAGCCTTGCCCGAGTTACCGGTGGAAGATGAAAGCAGGTTAAACGATTCGAAGCAAAGAACTGATTTTATCAAGCGTGTACAGGCATATCATCAAGCCAGACGCGCCTGACTACATTCACCCTATAGAGACCGATTTTTTGAGATAAATGTTAAAAGAACTGGCTCACCAGCTTAGCGAAATCAATAAAAGACATTTGCTTGTCTTGATGCAGGCGGTGTTTTTCTGCCTGATTGTTCTTTATCCAGCTCATAATTCTGCAGACGAAGCGGTATCTAAACAGTCTATTAATACCACAACTGGCAAGGTATTACGCATTGTGGGTTGGGACGTTTATGCAGACCCTGTAAACAAGAATAAAACCATAGGCTATGAGTCCTTTGAAGCTCAGCATGGGGTGGAGATTGAGTTCACACCTATATCAAATCTCGACGATATTATTGACGCCGCCGAATCTAAACATCAATACGATGTGTTTATTATCTCAAATGAAGGTATTCACACGCTCAAGAAAATGAACCTGGTGGAACCTCTCAATATGAGCATGGTACCTCACTATCAGGATTTGTACCCAGGCTTGCGAGAGAACGAATGGATACGTTTTGATAAACGTATTTATGCTGCTCCCTGGGCATGGGGACCGACCGGGCTGTTATATGACGCAGATGTTATGCCCAGGCCAGAGAGTTGGAGTGTCCTGTGGAACCCTGATTACAAGGGCAAAGTATCATTATGGGACGACGTCTCCATGATCTGGGTGACGGCACTTTCGCTTGGTTATAACAATGTTTATAACCTGACACGTGATCAACTGTCTGAAGTTAAGAGCAAATTATTTGAACTCAATACACAAATTAAATCTTATTATGGTGGTGGTGATGAGGCGATTGATGCGATTCGAAATGGTGATGCTGTTCTTATCAATAGCTGGTTTGACCCTTCACATAGATTGCAGAGGGAAGGCCGTAATTTTAAATTTATAATACCCCGTGAAGGTGCTGTGGGTATGTTCGATAGCTACCTCGTAAGCACTCGCTCCAGTAACAAGGTGCTTGCCCACACATATATCAATCACCAGATACAGCCTGACGTGCAGGCCAAAATGGCTTTCATCACGGGTCTTGCTCCTGCAAATGCCAGGGTAGAACATACTGCCAGTAGTCATGATTCAGTTTTAGCTCAGCAACATCAAGTAGCTGAGCTTGATGACATGCTGCTATGGGATGTCATGCCAAGAAAACATCTCTACGACGCAGTATTAAATGAAGTGCGTCAGGACCTGCGCAACAAGATCGAAACAGCCAGTGGACTGTGGCTTACCGATGCCGAGAAAAAATGGTTGCAGGATAACCCCATTGTAACGTTTACAGGCGACCCTAACTGGCTTCCCTACGAGGCATTTACAGATAAAGGTGAATACATCGGTATTGTTGCTGAACATCTTAATTTGATTTCAGAAATGACGGGTATAAAGGTTAATTTCAGCCCAAGCAAGACCTGGACCGAGTCAGTAGAAAAAGCCAAGGCAGGCGTGGTTGATGTGCTTTCTGAAACCGATGACTCTGATCTTAAATCCCACCTGAATTTCACCAAGCGATACATCACAAACCCGATTGTCATCGTTATGTCGGCCAAGCAAAATTATGTTGAAGACATTAATGCAATTAGCAATATGAGAATTGCCCTGATCAGGGACTATGGTTATGCAGCCAAGATTCGGAAAAAATATGCAGATATAGAGTTTGTAACCGTTGAAGATATTCAGGATGGACTCGTATCGGTATCGACGGGAAAGGTAGATGCCTTGTTATGTACCCTGGCGCTCTGTAGCTATACGATTTCGGATTTAGGTTTAAACGATGTCAGAATAACGGGCAAGACCGAATTTGATACGAGTCTTGCATTTGGTGTACAGAAAAACCTTCCAGTACTGCTATCGATACTCGATAAATCAATATCCAGGATCAGCAGGGAACAACAACAGATTATTCTCGACAAGTGGGTTGAAGAGAAATTCACAGAAAAAGTTGATTACTCACTTGCATATAAAATACTGTTTACCGCACTTATCCTATTTGCCATCTTTATATTTTGGAACCGCCGTTTATCAAGCGAAATAGAGTTGCGTACAGAGGCAGAAAAAACGCTACAGGACCATCGTGATAACCTTGAAGGGGTCGTTGCACAACGCACAATCGAGTTGTCAGCGGCCAGGGACGAGGCTGAGGCTGCCAATGCGGCCAAGACTGAATTCTTATCCCGAATGAGTCATGAGCTTCGTACACCGATGAATGCGATTCTTGGCTTTTCTCAACTGCTTGAGATGAATGTAGAGAAAAACCTGACTGAAACTGACATTCAGTCCGTAAATGAAATTCTACAAGCTGGTAATCATTTATTGGCACTCATTAACGAGGTACTCGATTTATCACGGGTTGAACTGGGTAAATTGAAGATTGAGAGTGAGGATTTCGATTTTGTTAAGCTCGTGAATGAGACGTTGACAATGCTTCGTGGCCTTGCATCAGGATCTGATGTGACGATTGTTTTTCCACAATTTGAAGCCTCTTTCCTGGTCAATGCCGACCGCAAGCGAACAAAGCAAATCATCATAAACCTGTTGTCAAATGCGGTGAAATATAATCGTAAGCATGGCATTGTTGAATTGAGGATTGAGGAACAGACAGGGGTATTGGTTTTCTCTGTAGACGATACAGGAAAGGGCATCCAGCCAGCGCTACGGAAGCGTGTGTTCGAACCCTTTGACAGGTTAGATGCGTACACGACATCAGTTGAAGGGGCAGGTATCGGGCTGGCACTTTGTCGTGAAATAGTGGAGCTAATGGGTGGAAGAATTGGCTTTGACAGCGATGTAGAACAGGGCTCCACCTTCTGGATTGAATTGCGGCGCAGTGACTGTAATGAATAGCCAGTCGCACAAATTATTTAAAGTTAAAAAATCAAGGTTATAAGATGGCAAAAGATAATGAAATTGGTTGGTCAGGCATAGGTGTTCGTTTCATGATTGCACTGTTTCTTGTATTCGCGACATATAACCCAGAGGGATATTCATATTTAGATTGGGTTACGAACAATGCTGACTCAGCGAGCCCACTCGCACTGAAGGCGTTCGCAGGTATCGTGTTGGCGATTGGTTGGACAATTTATATTCGCGCTACGCTTCGTTCACTGGGTGGTTTTGGAATGGTCCTTGTGATTGGGTTAATGGTGACGGCGCTCTGGTTACTGATTACATGGGAGTTTATTCCTCATGATTCGATACGTGCTGTCACCTACATGGTTGAGATTGTTATCAGCGTTCTTTTGGCAGTTGGGATTATCTGGTCACACATTCGCAGACGCATAACGGGCCAGGTGGATGTCGACGAGAGTGATAATTAGTATTAACGGGTGCACTTAAAATAACCCGGGGTCCAATGGCCATAGTTTATTGGCGACATTAATAACGTGGCTTAATTGAAGGAAATCGCATGTGTTTTTCTGCCACTGCCAGCTTTACGGCAGCCGCTGTGCTGATCCCAGCCGGGGTATATAGCATTAACCAATCGCGCCTGCTGGACAAACCCTACTGGGCCTTCGCAATGTTGCCATTATTATTTGGCGTGCAGCAACTGATCGAGGGGGGGCTGTGGCTATCCCTACAAGATAGTCGCGCGGAGCAGGCACACATTCTGGCACTTTGTTTCATGCTGTTTTCTCACGTAATCTGGTTGGGTTGGGTGCCTTATTCTGCTTACCTGACGGAAGAAGCTCCAAAACTTAAGCGTAACTTCTCGTCGCTGGCGATTTTTGGTGTCCTGTTTGGCCTGACCATGTATGTACCGCTATTAATGAATGAGGACTGGCTGACGGTATCGATTGTCAGACACTCTATCCACTATCAACCTTATTTTATTTTTGATGCATGGGTCTCTCAAGATTTTGTCACCGTTATTTATGCATGCATTTTGCTTATTCCCCTGATTCTGTCTTCAGATCCCTATCACCGTATGCTTGGAGTATTGTTATTTTTATCAGGTTTGGTGACTGGGGCATTTTTTGAATGGGCATTTGTTTCCGTTTGGTGTTATTTCGCGTCGATTGTGTCTTTGTACATCTTCTTAGTGATTTACCGTAGTGTTTCTGTTGTTAAGGTGTCCGGCACTACACCTTAAGCACGTACCGATTTACGCAGTGTCAGTTCTACGCAGTGTCCGTTAATTATATAACTAAAACAGTGAGTTATTATTCTGCTGTAGTGCAAATATTGGAGCTTCAGGCTGTTAGAATGATTTTAATCGTTTAAAAATACAGGCATAATACAAGATAGGTATATGAATAGGATGTGGTTCGTAGCGCCAGGTAAGGCAGTCTAAATGCATTCGTAGCGATTTATTTCCCCGGCTGGCAGGGACGGCACTATTAATACAAACAATACAACATATAAAAAGTACAAAGTTTCAGTTCATCAACTGAAGTTTGGTATGTTTGTCCGCGAACTGGATCGTCCTTGGCTTGAGTCGCCGTTTAAATTTCAGGGTTTCTATATTCATAGTATCGAAGATGTTCTGGCACTAAAGAAAATCTGTAGTGTTGTCTATATAGACCTCGATAAATCTTGCCACCTGGATTCCAAGGTAAGAATCAGCCACGAAGTCAAGCACGAGAAAAAACTGGTTAAGCACCGCGAACAATTTTGGGTGCCGGATAGTCACCTGCTCAAGGATGTGAAGTATCCAGACGAGATTTGTATTGAAGATGAGTTAATCCCGGCCATTGAAGCGCGTTCAAATGCGGTAGCGGCTGTTGAGTCCCTCTATGCAGACATCCGCTCTGGCTCCTCTATAACAACTGTCGAAACCAAGAAAGCGGTGACGAGCCTTGTTGACAGTGTTATTCGTAACCCTGATGCACATGCGTTACTTTCCTTACTTGAAGAGTGTGATAAGCAAAGACTTGTTCATAGCCTTAATGTTTGTACGCTTTCCCTTGCCCTTGGGCGAATGCTCGGACTTCCTCGCCAATACATGATTGAGCTTGGCCTTGGCGCGCTTTTGCATGATGTTGGACAAGCTAAAATCCCTAAAGAACTGGTAACCAGGGACGGCGCGCTTACTGATGAAGAATATGAAGTGATGAAAAAACATGCCACGCTTGGCATGGAACTGCTTCTAGAAGAAGAAAGGCACCTCCCTTACCGTAGCATTGATGCCGTCTATACACACCATGAGCGATTTGATGGTCATGGTTATCCTGAGCAGATCAGGGGTGAATCGATCCCTCTCTATGGACGTATTGTTGCAATTGCTGATTTTTATGAGGCCATCACGGGTGAACATGCGGATAAGGAAAAACTAACCCCTGGCGCAGCAATGACCCTGCTTTATGCACTGCGCAATACGAATTTTGATGCCAATCTTGTCGAAGAATTCATCAAGTGTGTAGGGATATTTCCAATCGGTTGTACTGTGTTGTTGAGCTCAGGGGAGTTGGGCATTGTGATCACTCAAAATAGGGAGTCACGCCTTGAGCCAAAATTGATGTTGATACAGGATAAAAATAAAGAGTTTTATCCTGTACCACGTTTTTTTGATATTGGACTCTTTAAAAAGAAAGATGAAGAAGAGATTAGGGTGACAGGGATTGTTGACCCAGAAGAATATGGGGTGGATGTTAAATCTTACCTTGGCGATATGGTAGGTATGCTGGAATCGTCTAATGGTGTTCGGGAAGGAACCTGAAAAATGAAAGAAAAAACTAAAAATAAGAAAATGACTAACAAGTCCGGTGGCTTTGATACGAAGGATGGACTTGTTAACAAAATCTTCCAGGAAAACCTCGAGTGGTCGCGGACATTTGATGCCTTGCCACATTTTGTTTGCACGGTCGACATGGACGGTAAGATTATTCGTGCGAATAAAGCCATGATTGCGCGTTTCTCTGCAGAGCATGGGGATATTATTGGTAAAGACTATCGGCTTGCAATTTGCGGGACCACTGATATTGAACATCAGCGTGCTAATGCTTCTGTTATTGGTGACAGACCTTCATTCTGGTTGGAAACCGAGTTGCCTGCACTTGATGGTTGGTACCGAATTGCATCGTCACCGCTGTTCGATGATGAGGGCGACCAGACAGGTGCAATTTGTACAATTAGTGATATTACTGAGCGAAAAGAAGCGGAAGTTAAGCTGGTTCGCTTCCGCGCCGCGCTTGATAGCGCAGTGGATAATATCTATCTGATTGACCGTGCAACCATGCGTATCGTAGATGCAAATAAAGCAGGCTGGACCAAGCTTGGCTATACAAAAGACGAATTGCTAGACCTGGGTCCACAAGACATCTATTACGAATATGGGTTTGATGAGCTGGCTGAGCTTTTTGATGTGTTCAACAGCAGTAGCAACCGCTCAGGCGTGTTCGAGGCAACCTGTGTACACAAAGATGGTACAGGCTTTCCGGCTGAAATCAGCGTAAGAACGCTCGAACGTACCCAGCCGATCATGATTATTGCCAATGTGCGTGATATTAGTGATCGAAAACGTCATGAGCAGGCCCTGATCAAGGCGAAAGAAAAGGCCGAAAAGGCCAGTCAAATCAAGTCTGAGTTCCTGTCGCTGATGAGCCACGAATTACGGACGCCACTTAACCACATAATGGGTTTCGGTCAGCTACTTCAACTGGATCGCAACAACCCGCTGACGGGTGAGCAAAAGGATAGTGCACAGGAAATCGTCAATGCAGGAAGAAACCTGCTTAACCTGGTAAATAATATCCTCGACCTTGCAGCACTGGAATCAGGTAATATCCATTTTTCAATTCGTCCTGTTCCGATTGCTGATGTTTTACGTGAATGTAAAGATCAGATTGCTGAAGAGGCGGCCAGGCGCCATATCGATATTGATATGACTAACTCATTAGGTACACAGTTAGCCATTGAAGTTGACCCGACACGCTTTAAGCAGGTTCTGTTTATCCTGATGGATAATGCTGTTAAGTTTAACCATGACAACGGTCAGGTGGCGGTAAGCCTGAGTGAAATAAAACGAGGACGGGTAAAGGTCCTTGTTAAAGATACTGGCCGAGGTGTTACAGCAGAAGAAAGTGAAAAATTGTTCCAACCTTTTTCTCGCCTTGAGATGGGTTTTACAGAATCACATGGAACTGGAATTAGCCTGGTTATATCCAAAAACCTTGTTGAACTGATGGGTGGTCGGATTGGTTCTGAGCCGGGTGAGATGGGGGGGAGTTGTTTCTGGGTTGAGTTTCCGGTACTGAATGATCTTAAAGAAATTGAAAAAAATGATGTAACGCTCATCGATGATGGTAACGTTGATGGAAAGGTAAAACCAATCCAGACGGTGTTATATGTTGAAGATGATCCTGTTACCGTCAAGCTGATAAGTAAGATTTTTTCTGGTCATGAAGATATTCGTCTTTTATCGGCAAGCGAGCCGGCGTTGGGCCTGAAGTTGGCTGCTAATCATCGCCTTGACTTGATATTATTGGATCTCAACCTTCCAGGCATGTCTGGCTATGAATTATTTAAACATCTACGTGGTATAGAACACCTGAAAGATGTGCCTGTGATTGCCGTTAGCGGCGATGCTATGCCTGAAGAAGTAGGCCGTGGAATAGAAGCGGGCTTTTATGACTACGTCACCAAGCCGATAAATGTTGTAAGTTTTCTTGAAAAAATTGAAAATATCCTGTCAATAAAAAGTAAATCGCTCTAGCGCCTTAATATAGCGATCCACCTGCCAAGGTTAAGTAGGCTGGCTAGTGAACCCGCAACATATGTCAGTGCTGCCGCTGTGAGAATCTTGTGGGCATGTTTGATTTCCCTATCTGAAATATAATCACCCTTGCTTAAAATCGGCAGGGCACGTTTGAAACTGGCATCCCATTCAACAGGGAGGGTGATAAGGTGGAGAATAGTCCCGATTAGCATACTACCAATCGCGATACTTAACATTACCAGGCCAATTCGCGGCGAACGAGTTACAAGTGCCAATACGGGTATTGCGAAAACGCTTAAAGCACCAACCTTTTCTGCCACCATAGCAATCCCGGCAAGTTTCTGACGCCACAATAAAGGTGGGTAACCCGCCTTATGCTGGATTGCATGACCGACTTCATGCGCTGCAACAGTAATCGCTGTAAGTGATTTGCCATCGAACTTATCTGGGCTGAGTCGTACTGACTTTGCCACCGGATCGTAGTGGTCACCAAGTTGTGTCGTTTCAACAGTGACGCCATCAAGACTAAATCGCTCGACAAGATGCTGAGCAAGTTCACCACCGGTGCCTGGAAAATGCTCTTGCTGATTACTATGTGTACGCAAGACATGACTGACCCAGTATTGGGGGCCATATATGATGGCGAGAATAAGTAATATGCCGATCGCGATTAACATGCCGTGAAGTATACGTATTTTTACAATAAAGTTCTTTCCTGAAAAGAGTAGTATCAAGATAATTTGCGTGTTTTACTAAGGTAATGAGATTTATTATCTTTTCTTCGGTTTTCTTGTTTGTCATGGCATTGATGAATATATATACATGGCGAAGGTTTCTACGCCTGATTAGTCATTCAAAGGTTCACTACTTGCTGAGTATCCCCATAATTTTGATGCTTGGTGATGCATTCTTCATCCTTGATATCGCGACAGGCTTTATTCCAGATTCGCCGACATTGTATCGGTTGACGAGCAGTTTTGTCGGTGTGACATTTATGCTATTTGTTGTAGCCGTTTTCTATGATCTGACTATTACTGCATCCAGGCGAATCCCGGTAGATAATTCACGTCGAAGGGCATTAAAATTTATTTTCGATGTAACAATGCTCGTGGCAGCCTTCGCATACCTGTTGAGGGGGTTCAGCCAGGGAGTGCGGTTTCCTGAGCTGAACAAGGTGGAGGTGAACGTAAAAGACTTTCCGTATGACAGTTTCAACCTGGTACAGTTAACAGATGTACATGTGGGGAGAACTATCAAGCGAGAGTTCATTGAAAAGCTTGTTGAGGAAACGAATTTACTTAATCCGGATGTCGTTGTTATTACAGGTGATCTCGTTGATCTACCGATTAGCAAAATTGAATATGATCTGTATCCACTTAAATCGCTAAATGCCCCGACTTATTTTATTCTTGGTAATCATGAATACTTTCATGGCGCGGGTGAAGCGGTTGCCTATTTACGGCAACTTGATGTCAAGCCGCTTTTAAATGAGCATGTAGTAATAGGTCAGGGTGATAGACAGTTTAATATTATTGGTATTAACGATGTTATCGGTGCTCGAACAGGTTTGTTTCCGCCTGATGTTAAGCAGGCTTTCACGGATGTCGACCAGGCTAAAGCCTGTGTAGTGTTAGCGCATCAACCGAAAATGATTAATGAAATGGATGCGTACCGTTGTGATTTAATGCTGAGCGGCCATACACACGGTGGGCAGATTTTCCCATTTGGCCTTCTTGTGATGACAGCGCAACCCTATCTAGCAGGGCTCCATGAACATGATGAAAACAAGCAGATATTTGTCAGCCGTGGCACAGGGTATTGGGGACCGCCACTTCGTTTTATGGCACCAAGTGAAATCAGTCAGATAATACTAAAACCTGCATAAACAGCATAGGTATTGCATGCTAAAGGTTATAGAACAATTACGTGATTAAAGGAGAATATATGGACTTTACAGCCGAGAATTATTCAGAACTTCATGTGCTGATGTTATATGACCTATCCAGCACCCAAAAAGGATTAAAAATTCATTCAGGCGCCGCGCCTGATGTTATTTCAGCTGCACAACGCCTATTTGAGAAAGGTATTATATCTCAGCAGGATGGTGGTTATTTGACGTACCTGGGCCGGGAAGCCGCAGAGCATGCACAAAGCCTTTTTACTATGTTAAATGCCCACGAGAATGAATAAACGGTTAAACCTTAGAGTCAGAAGATAGCCCACGCCATATCATCATCGTCGCGACTATCATTATGACCAACTGCAGTGGCAACATATATTGATAGGCTGTTTCATATATATCCATATGCTGGATGGGCGT
>Ga0316207_10004846_pt1 | contig 11426 bp, 9 predicted proteins | sample 6weekpyrite_MG_FD_204943 | JGI IMG/M metagenome (GOLD analysis project Ga0316207, IMG submission 204943) | Microbial mat bacterial communities from mineral coupon in-situ incubated in ocean water Damariscotta River, Maine, United States -... | ecosystem: Environmental > Aquatic > Marine >...
ACACCCTGCTGTTTATTTTGAAGCAACCCGGTCGTCAGCTCGATTTAAATGTCATTGTCCATTTTGCAGTACTGCTGATCGTTCTCGTGCTTTTTTATCATGCTACTCGACGAATATTCTCGCCCATCAACAGCATTAAAAATGGCGTACAACGTTTTGGTGAAGGTGAACTTGATTATCGGCTGGATATAAAACGACAGGATGAACTTGGTGAACTCTCCATCTATATCAATAATATGGCTGATGATATTCAATCCATGTTAGACGCCAAACGACAACTACTTCTGGCCATCAGCCATGAACTTCGCACTCCCCTCACACGTATCAGGGTCGCCACCGCGATGATGCAAGACAAAAGCCATCAAAGCAGTATTGAAACCGATGTTCTGGAGATGGAAAAACTCATTGAAGGAATCCTTGAATCAGAACGTTTAAACACACGCCACGCCGTGGTCAACAAAACAGAATTCGATCTTGTTGAAATTGTACAATCCTCGACTAAAAGCTTTAAAAAGGAAGCTGTTAAAACTGAACTACCTGATCCGCCATTAATCATGAAGGCTGATAAAACGCGCATCGAATTACTATTGCACAACCTGCTTGAGAACGCTGTTCGTCACACACCTAAAAATGCCGAAGCGGTAATGTTAAAAGTAGAAAAATGTGAAAGTGAAATTAAGATAATTATTTCAGACCATGGCGACGGCATCGAAGCAGAACACTTGCCGCATATTACCGAAGCCTTCTACCGGGCAGATGCCTCTCGACAACGGAATACCGGCACTTTTGGCTTAGGACTCTACCTGTGCAAAGCCATCGCGGAAGCACACGACGGATCTTTAATCATAGAAAGCAGTATAAATAAAGGTACAACAGCGACAGTTAAATTACCGATCTAAATATTTTAATTAACTTAAGCGGTAAAGGAATTATTTTTCCCCTCCATTATCTTTTTTATTCAATTGGCAATATCACTTCAGTCACTAGATCGTGCTCAGCAGTTTCAGCCGGATCATTTTTATAAATTTCACGCATCGCATCTCGTTGTTGGTAACCGTGTTCCTGTATCCATGCAAATAGTGAATGATAAGCAATGCCCAGTTCATTGTATGAACCTTTATGCGTTAAGAAAGCCACGTTACCACCCGGTACATCGACGATGTTAGCCGGTGTTATATCAGGATAGGGTGAATCAATGCCAATGCAGGCACGAATATTAACGCCTTCATTCTCATCCGGGTCTTCATTAATACACATAACCGGGTCAACAAAGTCACGATTGTGTGATTGTAATATGTCATATAACGCGTAAATCTGGCTGGCGCCATCTTCAAGTAAACGATCCAGGCTCGAAACACAGCTAAGCTGCGCAACAATATACGAGGGTTCTTTACGTATCTGTATATCATAAGGTGTTAGCTCACCTTCACGGGCAATGCGTTTGATTGAATCCAGTATCTGTTGTTGCTTCTGTACTTTTTGTAAGGCGCGTTGTTGTTCGTCATCAAGCATCGCCTGTAGGTCATTGCCATTACTAATTAACAGGTTCTTGATACGGGCAATAGAAATATCAAGAGAGCGCAACATGCCAATTAAAACTGCCGTTCTTGCCTGGTGCTGCTGGTAATAACGATAGCCCGATTGCGGATCGATAAAAGCCGGTTTTAAAAGCCCGGTTTCATCATAATGCCGCAGTGCTTTTATTGTTAATCGACAGCTTTTAGAAAAACGACCAATCGGCATGAGACTCTCTTTCAAAGCTAACTCCTGTTGAGTGGAATGAAATCCATTAATGTTTATGAATATTGTTCCATAAAACTTTGTGTCGGTTCAATCGCTTTATAGACATCGACCAGTAAGCCATTCGGGTCTTCAAGCATAAAATGTCGTTGTCCCCAGTCTTCATCACATAGCTCCATTACAACAGGTAGTTTAAGTTCCGTGGCTTTACGATAAATGTCATCAACATTATTTGACTCTACTGTCACCACAACACCTTGCGAAGGCTTTTGATGCGTAACTGGCACACTCGGATGATGTGTATCAACAAACGCAATCTGCAAATTATCATCAACCGGTGATTTTAACTGCACATACCAGTCAATCTCGAAAACGACATCGAGTCCCAGTAATGACATATAATAGTCCTTAGAAGCTGTTACATTGTCAGTACAAATATCAGGAAATAAGCTGTTCATATTAACTCTCCTTGGTTTATGGAATAAGCATATAAGACCATAACGGCTCCTGTAACAGGAGAGTCAAGATACAAGATCATGTATCCTAAAATTATTGTTCTCTAGCCCTTATCTTCTCGTATAATAGCTTTCCTAATACATCCTCACCCATCAGGTTCCCATGAAAAAAACCTTTAAGCTCAGCCATGAAAAACTCAATCGCGACAGACTCGTTGAGGCGATACGCCACGAAATCAGAAAATATATAAAACGAGAACGAAAACGTGCTTTACCCAAGGATGCCGACTACTGGGATTTCGACTGTCGATTCGGTGCGGATGAAGGCATTGCAGACGTCATACACCTGGCTGAAATAGACAAGTGTATTAATGACGCGGTAGAAGATGACTTTGAATCGTTCTATTTAGAAATACTGGCAAAACCCGCTCAGCGAACTAAGAAAGCTGACTAATAAAATATGGTCAGAACACAACTCAAGCCAAAAGGGCTATTACAAGGTATATCTCTACAAGGTGATACTACCTGTTTATAAAGCTGATTTATTTAACTACCCCGTTGCTGATCCGTTAACCAGTAAAAATGATACGGCGGAATGACTAACTGATCTTTAAACATAGTCGGTGTATCACCGGTTACCAGGTCTTTTATATGGCCGTATGAAAGCGCTGATTTAATATGAGGGTGAGTCAGATCCAGGTACTGTGGATTCGCGTCAAAGTTAACAACAACGACGACACCACCAGTGCTACGAGTCAGGTTAAAGCGTGAAAACACAAACAGGTGTTCATTCTCCAGGTGGATCAACTCACGATTGTTAAAATCAGCAAAGGCAGGGATTTCTTTACGAACCGCAATCATTTGTTTAATAGCGTGAAATATCTCGTACTCAATAGTACCCGGCTGGCTTCTGAGCTCGGCTTTACCCCAGTCGAAGTATGGTCGATGCGTCCATCGACTATCATGCGCCTTATGTTCATCTTCCAGAAAACTACAGTCATTCAGGGTACCTATTTCATCACCGTAGTAAAGTAGCGGGATACCACCAAAGGATAAGATCAGGCTGTGTAACAGGATAATATGTTGAACTGCATTTTTAATCCGAGCTGGGTCACCCGACTCAAGCGCCACTTCCAGCCCAACAAGGGAAGCTAGCGATCCTGAAATACGTGCATCACCGGTCCTCGAATTATGCCCAAAGGGAAAGCCCCTGGCGTCCGAGTCACTGAAATCGCCGGTGTAATAATCGAGTAAAAATTTTCGGTGACCGACAGGATCGTAGTTCACTGCGTGTATATCGGCATCATCGAAACCCAGGCCAATATCATCATGACAGCGCACGTAATTTAACCAGGTCGCACGTTCCAGTTTATCCGGCAGACTTCGTAAACCCTGGTATAACAATTTTGCATTTTTGGTGGCAACGGCATCCCATAACAATGCCATAAACGTGGCATTGTAGGCGATTTCACATTCCTTGGCGTTGATCGCATCTTCACCAAAATATTTAATAATTTCTACCGGGGCGACGATAGCCTCGGCAATAAACAGCACGCCAGGTGCCGTGACCTGGCAACAATCTTTCATTAACTGCAATATTAAATGTGCTTCGCGTTCATTCTGACAGGCACTGCCGATTTTTTTCCATAAAAAGGCCACCGCATCCAGCCGAATTATATCGGCGCCCTGGTTCGCCCAGAATAAAATAATGTCCAGCATTTCAATAAATACCGCGGGATTACTGTAGTTAAGGTCCCATTGAAAATCATTAAATACCGTCATTACCCATTTATTCATTTCCTCGTCCCAGGTGAAATTCCCGGGAGATGTTTCAGGAAAGATTTCAGGCATAGTTTCTTCGAACATATCGGGGATTTCACGATTATCAAATAAATAATAATAATCCTGATATTTTTTCTCGCCCAGTCGTGCGCGTTTTGCCCACTCATGCTCATTGGAAGTATGGTTAACCACCACATCCAGCGTGAGTAAAATGTCGCGTTTCTTCAATGACTCACTGAGTTCGTGTAAATCATCATTATTGCCAATACGTCTATCGACACTCCTGAAATCACTCACCGCATAACCGCCGTCACTTTTTCCCTCGGGGCATTCCAGAATCGGCATAATATGAATCATATTGACACCGAGTTCCTGGAAGTAATGCAGTTTAGATGTCAGGCCCTGTAAATTATTCGCAAAGCCGTCGGTATACATCGCCATACCAACCCACTTCTGGCTGAGGAACCAGTTATGATCTTTTTCCCGTTCGATATCTTTTGTTTTAAGCGCTTTAGAGCGAGCCATATATTGACGTGCCATGATTTCTACCAGGCACTGCGCTTGCGATTTAAAATCATCGCGTTCGCCATACAACAAATGAAACAGGGAATAAATAGCATAGAAGTTTGCACCCAGCCGGGTGTAAAAGTGCCTCAACTCATGCTGCTTAATCTCAGGATTAAGTTTAATTAGTATTTCATTGAGTATTGAATGTGATACTTGTTCATACATTGTCTTATTAACTTCTTTTATTTAAAAACGTTAAACCAACACGACCACAATTTATGATTTATATGCTTACATCATAGATCCCAGTTTATTGTAAACTCATCATAAAAGTGCCGGTTCCGAGTAGTAGCACCACGTTGTCCTACCACCGCGCTAGCGAATTCCTGCGCACGGTTCAATATTTGCTGTAATGGCCAGTCTTTATATATACCTAATAATAGTACACTGCTAAAAGCATCGCCGGCCCCCACCGTATCAATGACCTGACTGCTGTTTTGTGGTTGCACCGAACAGCGTTCAGTCTCGGTGATGGCCAGCGCACCGGCACTGCCCTGAGTCACAACAATTAAATGAACATTAAATGTATTAAATAAATACGCTATCCTGGACTCCAGGTCGTTTTCCTGTGGCACAAGCAGTGCCAATTCTTCAACATTGAGTTTAAGCCAACGAGCCTGTTGTAAAACTATCTCAATCATCGAAGCCTGCCACCAGGGTGGGCGCAAATTAACATCAATAAAAATTGATTGTGAATAGTTTTGTTTTAGCTGATTCAGGCTATCGGCAGATTTCTGGTTTCTTAATGCTAACGAGCCATGATATAAAAGGGATTGTTCATCAGTTTGTGGTATCGACAGCGTATCGATAAAATCCCAGGCGCTATTTTCGACGATGTCATACGCAGGTTCTCCATCATTAATACGAACATCAACAATGCCGGTCGGGTGTTCTGAATCAAGTTGCAGTCCAGTGGTGTCCATTCCCCACTCCAGCATCGCCGATTTTATTTCACGACCCAGCGGGTCATCACCTACACGTGAAATAAACAGTGGCTGCAAACCAAATGCCTGACAATGCCAGGCGACATTAAACGGTGCGCCGCCTAACACACGACTACCATCGGGAAAGCAATCAAACAAGACTTCACCAAATATAACCGGGCTTGAAAGTTTTAATTCTGAACTCATGCTACCCCCGAAACCACTGTTCTGCCTGTGGAAAATAATGCGCGATACCTTCCAGTATACCGGCACTGTAATTACCATTCATTTCCAGGTAGTTACCCCGTGCAAGGTATAATGCATCTTCCTGGTGATTTTGTTGCGCCTGTTTGATCGCCGCCGCACGTACCTCGTCACTAGCATTGGCCACCAGCACCGAGTGGATCGGGCTGCTCATGACGCAAATGTCATTACCACTATCACCAGCAAAAATAGTATTTGAATAATCAAACTCAAATTCTTGCATTAAAAATTCTATTGCCTGGCGTTTCCCTGCGCTGGCTGGCAAAACATCAAGCAGTCCTGTATTTGCCTGCGTATCAATACTCCAGATCAAATTAGACTCAATCGACTGTTGCTGCAATATCTGTTGAATGCTTGAAAGAATCTGCTGATGATCGCTTTCAAGTGCCACGTAATAACTCAGCTTATGAGTATTTTGTTTACTTTGTTCCTGCAATTGCAGGTTTTTAACAGGCTGTAAAACCTGCTGTAAATCGTCAGCACTATGACCTTGCCAGTCATGACTAATTTTCTGTTCCCAGCTCTGTTGAAGTATCCAATGCTGTTGTTTCACTTCATAAATACTTGAGCCCACATCGGCGATTACATAATCCGGTTGCGGTAACTGGTATTCATTTATCGCCTGCTCCACCAGTTGTTGATGACGACCGGTGACATAGGCCAGAATCACCTGCTTGTGTTGAGCTAACTGCCTGAACCTTGCTCGCGCCGTTGTTGATTCTGCTTCATCCCCATTCGGCAATAAGGTTCGATCGAGATCGGTACACAATAGTAATTTACTCATTACGACTGTCATGGATTTGGCTCATGAATTTGGCTCATAAATTTGAGCTCATTGATATGTACTCATTGATCAGGCTCGTTACAGCTATGAAGAAAATCATAATGTTCGATGGCTTCAATGATGCCCGCAGCATATGGTTTTTTTGCGAAATACACGCCTTCCAGTTCTATAAAGTCAGATAATTCCTCGTTATGCCTGTTGGCAACTAACAGCGCTAAGGTATTACCTCGAATCATGTCTTCATCTGCACCCGAGCCGCCGGCAACTAATATCTGTCCTAGCGGAATCCCCCACTGCTCGGCATACCAGCGTAAGGCCAGACCTTTGGATGCACGCACGGGAACGATGTCGAGAAACTGGCCGAATGAAAACACCACATTAACGGTTTGATCATGCTGCATCAGTAAATGGCGTATATCGTCAACACTCGGGGCTTTTTCCGCATCATAGTAATAACTGATTTTATATCGGCTCTGTTCAAGACGAGCTTGCATTCGCAAGCCAGGCACATCACTCAACAGGCTACGCACTCTTCCTGGGCGCCATAAATAATCTATATGATCTGTCCAGGCAGTATCCCGGGTAAGATTCGCGCCATAATATATCTCTGTACCCAGGCTGGTGACCAGAGTATCGGGCATCGGCACCTTGTTAGCTTTAATTAATTTCAAAGCCGAATCCAGGCGTCGACCGGTGGCGATACCAAAGCTGCAGCAGCGCGCATTTTGCCTTAACAGCTCAGTAAATTCGGGTAGATATTTTGTATCTCCCAACAGGCTCTGATCGAGGTCAGAGAAAATAGCCCGATCACGATAGAGTCGAGTACGGCGTTGAATATCCAGACGCACAACCGGTTCTGTTTTTTCAATAATTGGTTTAATGACATTCAAATATTTTTCAGCATGGGCATGCCAGGAATAATGTTCTTTCACGCCTGCAACACCATTATCAGCCATTTCTTTCCAGTCTGATTGACTACTCAGCACAGCAAGACACTTTCCTGCCATCATCTCTTTATCTAAAGGATCGATTAAATAACCGTTGCGACAGTTTTTAATAATATCCTGAGGACCACCGTCTTCCGTTGCCACAATAGGTAAACCACAGGCAGCCGCTTCAATTAGTGTTAGCCCAAAAGGTTCGGTTAATGCTGGATTAATAAACACGCCAGATGATGCTGCCGCCAGTCGATATATTATCGACACATCATCCGCCTGGTGATGTTTCGGATAGGCGACTTTGCCATACAAATCATATTCATCAATGCTGAGTAAGATATCGGTCATCACTTCCTGAGCGCCCGATTCCATATCTCGAATCTCATCACGGTTACCGGCAATGATAACCAGGTTGGCTTTCTGTTGTAACGCAACCGATTCACCATAAGCTTCTATTAAAGTGACAATATTTTTTCGTTGATCCGGCCGGGATAAAGCTAGCAGTATGGGCTTGTCTGGCTCTCTGAAAAATCGCTGTAATTCTGCGGCAATGTCAGTGTCTGTTTCGTTGCCAAGCGGAGGATGGAACTGGGTTAAATCTGTACCTGGAGGTACCACACGCATTTGCTCGGGTTGATAGAAATCGTACAAACCATATTGTTCTTCAATTTCCTGGAATGTACTGGTGATAACACGATCAGCCACGCCAAGCGTGGTCTCTTCCGCATTAATACGGCGCGCCATATTGTAACGTTGTTCAATAACATCACGTTTTACACCACTGGCCAGTAAGCGTTTACGTTTGCTGCGCCCAAGTGAATGACCGGTATGTATTAAAGGTACACTTAATTGATGAGACAACCGCGTGCCAACATAACCGGCATCAGCATAGTGACTATGAATAATATGCGGCGAGAGATTTTCAGTATGTAAATACTGAAGCAGATTATCAGCAAAATTGTCGAGATGGTCCCACAGATCTTCTTTGGGTAAATAGACCTGATCAGCGCAATCGATACGTATTATATTGGTGTTTTGACTGAGTGCTTCTACGCATTTGGCATAATCAACACTGATCGATTCGTCAACCAGCCGCCTGGTTACCAGGTCAACACGGCCAACTTCCTCAAGTTCACCCAGTGCACGAGCCAGCTCAACCACGTACTTGGTCTGACCACCCGTATCGGCATCTCGGCCTAATTCAAGATCATGGCCACGAATCAGGCCATGCACACTAATTAAAAGTAGATGTACTTTTTCCTGTCCATGTTTCATAAGTATCCGCAGTGCTATTATTTGTAATAATATTAAAATGCGTAACGTTATTTACTGAGTGATTAAACTCAAGCGATTAAACCGGCGTCGGCTGTCACCATTAGTTAATCGTTGCTAATAATCTAACATGCAACGCAAGAGTATGCCATGCTGCAGGATATTAAGTTGTAAGGTGGTACTCAAAGAACAAAGTTTTAGTTTAGCTTAACTTTACTCTAGCTATATAAAGGCTTTTATAATTGCCGAATTACAAAAGCTTTTTTCTAACTGGCCTGCAAGGTCACTCGTGAAAATGATGCGATTTTGTTACTGCAGAGCATATCCTTGCAAGGTGACACTACCTCTTAGAAAGGCATGGCTAATACAGACTTTTTGCGCGTCATAACCACAGCCCTGTAAAACCACATTCACATTGCCACAGCGATCACTTGTTTTTTCAAAGTTAACAAAGCGACTACCACAACGATCTTTTGATAAGAATTCTACTTCGCCGGCGAGACCATCAAGAAGATACGGTGAATCAACACAATACTGCGCACTGATCGGGCTGTTCACATCACAGGTGATGTCTTTAAAATCAAAACGACGGGAAAACTGTTTTTCGACTTTCTTTTTTGATTCAGGTTTTTTTACTACAACGACTGGCTGAGTCTCGACAGGTACCCTGCTATCAGCATGGGCATCAACTCTCGCATCGACACTGACCTCAATCTCACCCACCTTAGCTGTTGCGCCTGCGCCTTGAAATACCCTGTAAGCGATAACTAATATCACAACGGCAACCGCACCACCAATAATCGTAAGAGCTGTTTTATGCATATTCACTCCCTGAAACCTGCTAATAGTCTTAAGATGCAATACTAGCAAATTAATTGGTTATAAAGAACCATCTTGGGAGATTCTGCCTGTAACTGGCGTATTAATCTGAATTGGTATTCCTTTATCGCGTTTGTGCTATAACTCTGACGATCTTTAATATAAATCATTTTTATCCGTTAAATCATTAGAAGAAATCAAACAGCATGGAACTGGAACCAGTACATAGATCCAGGCTTATTTATAACTGTTAAAAACCATAATGCTCTGCAGTCGATTTTAGAGGAAATAAAAGCGTGGGTGTAAAAGCAGACAGCGAAGAGTTATCGATAATGATGGCCCGTACGCTGAATACTTCAGTGTCAGCGATCCCGATAATCACCAGATTAATTACAGGCGACTATCAAATACTTCAAATATGGTGAACATATAATTATGTGCAAGGGCCCAGAAAAAAATAGCGTTAGCTTACCTGTCGGTAACCTGCCCTAAGGCATTATATCAAGCAAATACATCTTGAATAACTGCAGGACTATCCCGCCTATCATTAGAACCACCACTGAAGACCAAAAGAGAGGGCTCCCTGATGGAGCCCTGCTTCAGTTATCCTATCCAAAAGTATCATGGGTAATATTTTTAAACCATGAATGTGCATAAGATACTTCACGCATACGCATGGCCGCTGAGGCATCTTTTGGAGTTAATCCTCCAGAGCCCTTGATCTTAATGATTTTGCCTTTAGCACCCAGTCGATAAACCATGGCTACAGACATACCATCATCCGGTGTCAGAATGCTGTAACAGGTATTAACGTATGAAGGCACTGGCGGCGTCTTACCATTAAGTTTTGCAACCACAGCAGCCGCACATACTTTAGCTTCTGAATTTGCCGCATAACCAGATTTGGGCATGGGTGCTGCAACCGAAGCATCACCAATGACATAGACATCTTTATGCAAGGTAGATTCAAAGGTTGCGTGATTAACCGGACACCAGCCTTTTTTATTTGCCAGGCCAGAAACCAGTGCAATTTTTCCTGCCCGCTGTGGCGGTATAACATTGATCACATCACCTTCAAAATCAACATCAGCAATCGCTGTCATGTTTTTAGCATCTATAGCGGTGACTTTGCCGCCGGCATTACCCGCTATCCACTCGATCATACTGTTATCGGTTTTAAAGCCATAATGTCGTTCCCAGCCTGCTGTGAATAATCCCATTTTGGAGAACTTGGCCTTGCTATCGAGAATAATAATTTTCGATTTGGGTTTATTATTCTTCAGGTACCAGGCGATCTGGCTGGCACGCTCATAAGGACCGGGAGGACAACGGAATGGATTAGGTGGCGCCACAATAAGAACAGTACCACCATCTTTCATTGACCTTACCTGATCCCGTAACAGAGCGGTTTGCGCACCGGCTTTCCATGCATGCGGTAATTTTTCGGCGACTTTGGCATCGTAACCTTCAATCGCACCCCAGTTAAAACTCACACCGGGGGATACGATACAGGCATCATAACGAATTGTTTTGCCGCTTTTAATTTTTACCTTGCGAGTATCCGGCTCGATCGCAGTCACAAGATCATGAATCACTTTAATACCACGATTCTTCAAACCACTATAGCCAAACGCAATACTCTTCATATCACGCGCCCCACCAAGAACTTCGTTACTAAGAAAACAGGTATGATAGGTTTTATTAGGTTCAATCAGAGTTACATCAATTGACGGATCCGCCATACGAATATATTTCGCTGCCGTTGCACCACCGATGCCACCGCCTACAACGACGACATGTTTACCCGCACCAAAGCTGAGCATCGGGAAGCCTAACGCAGTAGCCGCAACAGTACCACCTGCCAGTGTTAGAAAATGTCTTC
>Ga0316207_10004847_pt1 | contig 11426 bp, 11 predicted proteins | sample 6weekpyrite_MG_FD_204943 | JGI IMG/M metagenome (GOLD analysis project Ga0316207, IMG submission 204943) | Microbial mat bacterial communities from mineral coupon in-situ incubated in ocean water Damariscotta River, Maine, United States -... | ecosystem: Environmental > Aquatic > Marine >...
TTACTAGATAGCAGTTCTATTGCGCATGCTGCCGCACAAGAATTTGGCACGCCGATATTTGATATAAACAGCATGGATCTTGAGTCTGCGGCGACCAGCTTAGTCGATCACAAGATGATCGTGAAACATAATGCACTACCGCTATTTAAACGTGGTAATCGACTCTTTGTTGCTGTTTCAGATCCAACAAACCAGGATGCATTAGATGAGTTCAAGTTCAATGTCGGTGCTAATTCTGAAGCGATCCTGGTTGAAGAGGATAAGCTAGCCAAAACCATCGAAACTGTCTTAAATGAACAAGACACCTCAATGGAAGATCTGGATGATACCGACCTTGACGACATCGATATCTCAAGTGGCGATGAAGAAGCAGGTGAAGATGGTGACGAAACGGAGGTGGATGACACACCTGTCGTACGCTTCGTTAATAAGGTGCTATTAGATGCCATTAACAAAGGCGCTTCCGATCTCCACTTTGAACCTTATGAAAAAGTCTACCGCGTACGTTTTCGTATTGACGGTATCCTACAGGAGGTGGCCAACCCTCCAATCTCACTGGTCAGAAAAATTTCTGCGCGTATCAAAGTACTGTCACAACTCGATATTTCTGAACGACGTATTCCGCAGGATGGCCGCATGAAAATGAAGCTTTCAAAAACCCGCGCGATCGATTTTCGTGTTAGTACATGCCCTACACTGTTTGGCGAGAAAATTGTAATGCGTATTCTTGACCCTAGCAGTGCCACGTTAGGTATTGATGCACTCGGCTATGAAGAGGATCAGAAACAACTCTTCATGGATGCTATCCACAAACCTTACGGCATGGTATTGGTTACCGGACCCACCGGTAGTGGTAAAACAGTCTCACTTTATACCGCGCTTAATATCCTGAACACTGATGATCGAAATATTTCGACTGCCGAAGATCCAGCTGAAATTAGCCTGGAGGGCATCAATCAGGTTAATGTAAACCCCAAGGCGGGCCTCACCTTTCCATCGGCACTGAAATCATTCCTTCGTCAGGATCCAGACATCATCATGGTCGGTGAGATTCGAGATATTGAAACGGGTGAAATTGCCATCAAAGCGGCGCAAACCGGTCACTTTGTCATCTCCACACTTCACACCAACGACGCACCACAAACCCTGACCCGCCTGATCAACATGGGCATCGCCCCCTTTAACATCGCGTCAGCCGTTAGCTTAATCATCGCACAAAGATTAGGGCGCCGTTTATGCAGCCACTGCAAACAGCCGCTTGATCTCCCTAAGGAAGTCCTGTTAAAAGAGGGATTCAAGGAAGAGGAGCTTAATGACCTCACTATATATGGCCCCGTAGGGTGTGATCAATGCAACGGCGGCTATAAAGGACGAGTCGGCATCTACCAGGTGATGCCAATATCCGAGGCCATGGGAAAACTTATCATGGAAGGTGGCAATGCACTGCAACTTGCTGACCAGGCAAAATCAGAAGGGGTTAACGACCTTCACGCATCAGGCTTGATAAAAATCAGACAAGGTATCCTCAGCCTTGAAGAACTCAATCGCATCGTCACTGCTGATTAACCCCAGGAAATTAAGATGGCTACTAAAACTCCAAGTAAAGACACGTTTCTATGGGAAGGTGTCGACAAAAAAGGGACCAAAGTTAAAGGTGAGATGGAGAGCGCTAGTCCCGCACTCGTAAAATCAGAGCTGCGCCGGCAGGGCATTACCCCAAAAAAGGTCAAGAAGAAGCCAAAATCACTTTTCGGAGGTGGAGGAAAAGGAAAAATCACTCCTCAGGATATAGCCCTTTTCAGTCGACAAATGTCCACGATGATGTCCTCTGGCGTCCCCTTAGTACAATCTTTTGATATCATCGGCAAAGGGCATGATAACCCGGCGATGTCGACCCTTATTATGGCGATTAAAGCTGATGTAGAAGGGGGCAACACTTTTGCTGACGCCCTTTCAAAGCACCCACTACAATTTGATTCCCTCTACGTTAACCTTGTTACCGCTGGAGAGCATGCTGGCATTCTTGAAACGCTCCTCGAAAAAATCGCCACGTACAAAGAAAAAACTGAATCAATGAAAGGTAAAATCAAGAAGGCGCTTTTCTATCCACTCGCGGTAATTGTAGTTGCCTTCATTATTACAGCGATTCTTTTAATCTTTGTAGTGCCGCAATTCGAAGACATGTTCAATAATTTTGGCGCGGACCTACCAGCCCTGACGATGTTAGTAGTCGAGCTCTCAAAACTGGCCCAGAATTGGTGGTGGGCAGTATTAATTGCCGTTTTCGCTATTTTCCAGGTACTCAAACAAGCAAAACAACGCTCAAAAAAATTCAACGAACTGTTAGACAAAATTATTCTTAAGGCACCAATCATCGGACCAATTATCACAAAAGCAACCATTGCCCGTTTTGCCAGAACCCTTTCAACTATGTTTGCCGCTGGCGTACCGCTTGTTGAAGCAATGAACACAGTAGCAGGTGCAGCAGGTAACTCTGTTTACAGCAAGGGTATTCTGCGAATGCGCGATGATATCTCAACCGGCAACCAGCTTAATGTCGTTATGAAACAGTCAGAACTGTTTCCCAACATGGTGGTTCAAATGGTCGCAATTGGTGAAGAAGCAGGTTCCATTGATAGCATGCTGGCCAAAGTCGCAGATTTCTACGAAGAACAAGTCGACGATGCAGTGGATGGTCTTACCAGCCTATTAGAACCTCTGATTATGGCGTTCCTGGGTGTTATCGTAGGCGGCCTGGTCGTAGCAATGTATCTCCCAATTTTCAAAATGGGCGAAGTTGTTTAAACAAAACATCTACTAATTTCTAATTGAAAAAATATCATGCTGCTATTATTCAACGAAAGCCCAGCTGCTTTTATATCCATAATAGGCATTCTCGGCCTGCTGATCGGCAGCTTCCTGAACGTCGTCATTCTTCGCCTGCCCGTCATGATGGAAAAAGAGTGGCACGCTCAATGTAATGATTTACTTGAAATCACATCAGATAACGAGCAAGCAAGCGAACCTTTCAATTTAGTCACGCCCAATTCTCATTGCCCAAAATGCAACCATAAAATCAAGGCGATTGAGAATATCCCGATACTCAGTTATCTCTTTTTAAAAGGACGCTGCAGTGATTGCGGCATCAAAATCCCGTCACGTTATCCTATTATCGAGGCAACCACCGCCTTGCTATCAATTGCCGTTGCCTGGCATTTCGGACCAACCTGGGAAGCCGCTGCGGCACTATTACTCACGTGGGCACTCGTCACCCTCACCGTGATTGATTTTGACCACCAATTATTACCAGACAGCATCACCCTCCCTTTCCTCTGGCTTGGGCTAGGAATAAGCCTCTCAGGTATTTTCACCGATCCAGAGTCTGCCATTATTGGCGGGCTAGTCGGATACCTGAGTCTTTGGTCTGTCTATATTTTATTCAAGCTGACTACCGGTAAAGAGGGTATGGGGCATGGTGACTTTAAATTACTAGCGATGCTCGGCGCATGGCTGGGGTGGCAGTCCGTACTCCCCATCATCCTGCTTTCTTCTGTCGTAGGTGCGGTTGTCGGCATCACCTTAATTGTGGTGCGTGGCCGAGACAAAAACATCCCGATCCCTTTTGGCCCCTACCTCGCTGCCGCAGGCTGGATCACTTTATTATGGGGTGATCAAATCATACAAACGTATTTGACAACGATGAATATCTCGCCCTAAATAGAGCCTCTATTTCAATCAAGGCCACCTCTCATTCATGTTAGTTGTCGCACTCACAGGAGGCATTGGCAGCGGAAAAACCACTGTTAGCCAGTTATTCGAAGCTTTAGGCGCCCCGATTGTTGATACCGATATCATCGCCCGTCAACTTGTCGCACCCGGCGAATCGACATTAAACGAGATCGCCAGGCAGTTTGGCGAAACCATTCTCAACCCTGACGGCACACTCAACCGCGCTCAACTTCGCCAAACGATCTTCCAAAACCCAGACAAAAAAAGGCTGCTCGAATCGATTCTTCATCCACTTATTCGAGCAGAGATGATGCATCAGATTGCCGCCCTCACATCCCCTTACTGCATTGTCGTCATCCCATTACTGGTCGAAAGTGGTCAAATGGAATTTGCAGATCGCATTTTGGTAGTCGACACCACCGAAGCGGCACAGCTCGCCCGCGTTTCACAAAGAGACAACCAGACAGAAAATGAAATCGCAGCGATTGTCGCATCACAGGCTTCTCGCGATGCTCGGCTTGCGGTTGCAAACGATGTCATCCACAATAACTCAACGTTAGATGAGCTAAAACAACAAGTTGCAACACTCCATCAAAAATATCTGACCATCACCAATAGCGATTAGTAAGCTAATTTGCCATTCGACTTAAGGTGATGGACAATGGGGCCGATAGAGGCCTTAGATGCACATGGAAAGTCCTTTATATTCAATAATCTGTAAAACAAAGCGAAACTACTTTTTAGCTTAATCGGAAAAAATGAGGCAGACCACATACGAACAGCCATTGAATGAGAGAATTCGCCTCTTTTTAAGACTCGATTTTCTCTTTCAACAGATCGACCATACCCTGCCTGGCGATGCTGCGTGGGACAGCCGGTCGACACTCGCCTCGCTGCTAGACATACTCAACATATTCAGTCGTGCCGACTTGAAAACTGAAGTGATCATGGAGCTAGAGCGGATTAGCGCAGGACTGGCTCGACTTGAACAGACACCCGGTATCGATCATAAAATGCTCTCCTCACTGTTAGATGAGATCGACCGCCTGGTCGACCTGCTGCACGGCTCTCAGGGTCAGATTGGACACCAGCTTCGCCAAAATGAATTCCTCAGTAGCATTAAACAGCGCAGCAGTATTTCCGGCGGCACCTGTGATTTTGACCTACCAAGTTATCACTACTGGTTAGAGCGCCCCGTAGAAAAGCGCCTCCAAGATCTGCAACAGTGGATATCTAACTTCGATGATATTCGCGCCGCCATCAGCCTGATATTAAAATTGATTCGTGACAGTGCCACATCCACCAATGAAGTCGCCGAATCGGGATTTTTTCAACGCACCCTTGAAACCAGCGCACCGTTTCAACTAATTCGCGTCACAATGCCAGAAAACATACCCTGCTTCGCCGAAATCAGCGGCGGTAAACATCGCTTCACAGTACGTTTTATGAGCACTAATTTTCAGGATCGACCCACGCAGTCTTCGCAAGATATCAGCTTTATTCTCACTACCTGCGCAATCTAGGCTTCGTTCGATGAATGTCAACTGCCCTACCTGTCAGAAACAAATTGAATGGTCAAGCGCACGCTGGCGCCCTTTCTGTAGTGAACGCTGCCAGATGATAGATTTTGGTAAATGGAGCGACGAAGAACATCGCATTCCAGGCACACAAAAGATAAACCCCAATGAAGAGAGCGATAGCAACGATCGCTAACGCTTAAAACAGTACTAGACTTAAAAGCTTTTCAGACCCCATAAAGCACTAATCGCCGATATCCCCTGCGCACCAGCACGTTGCGCCGTTGTTAAATCAGCAAGCGCCATTCCACCCAGCGCATAGACCGGCATCGGCACCGTTTTCAATAATTGTTCAAACTGTTGCCAGCCCAGCGTTGCAGCACCCGGGTGCGTATTCGTCGGCATCACTGGTGACAGCACGGCAAAATCAAAGCCAAGATCGCAAGCGCGCTTTAACTCCACTGCATCATGGCATGATGCAGAAAGTTTATAATCATGCGCTAACGGACGACTATTCAACGATGATAATGCACTGCCTGAGAGATGCAATCCATCCGCTCCCACCTCAAGTACCATCTCTGCAGTTCCATTAAGCAACAGCGCCGTCCCAAATTGATGACACATCGCCTTCACCTCAAGCGCCAACGCGCGGTAATCATCTGCGGTCAAAGTCTTTGCCCGCAGCTGCACCAGGCGCACACCAGCCTGCAACGAGGCCTCCAGCCGACTGAAAAACTGCCGCCCCTCTTTTACAGGATCAGGCGTAATTAGATAATGCGCGGGAAGTTGCACGGCGGTAATCACCGGTAAATTCGCTTTGGGAAAATCGTGCTGCTGTAAATCATCGGCAAGCACCCAGGTGAGCGGCTGCCCTTCACGGCCATGAGGCTCACCTGAAAAACCATCAACAAGCCATACATCCAACAGGATCGACTTGTCTGAATAGTCATGCGGCACCGCAATCAGCGGCCTTGCGGACTCAAGCGTGATACCCAGCTCTTCATCAAGCTCGCGCGCAAGTGCGGCGCGCGCATCTTCACCGCGCTCTACCTTACCACCGGGGAATTCCCATAAGCCGCCCTGATGGGCATCATCGTGGCGACGCGCCAACAACACCTTGCCATCACGGACAATAGCTGCCGCGACAATATGCAGTCGTGTAACACTCAATGTGAATAAAAAATGTAACTAATATCAAGCGACGTTAGAATGTAAAACGTAGACCAAGATGTCCGCCGTCATCGATATCAACACTGCCACCAAGATCCAGATCAGCTTCGATATCACGGTAGCCCAGGTAGACTGTGGCTTGAGTCAGGATTTTATACTCGACTCTGAATTCAGCTGACTGCATATGTTTACCGTCCATAAAGGTCAAAATCTCTGGCGCATAAAAAATCTGCCCAACGACACTTAAACGATTGAGCGAAGGAGGTGAATATTGCACCAGCCCACCAATCGCCAGCGCACTAATATCGATGGTATCCAGGCCAATCGCATAGCCGCGAACACCAACCCCCGCCACCAGGCCTGGCGAACCACTGCCCGCCTCACCCTTAATATCGAGTCCGAGAATTCCGAGATAATCGTCTGCCTCAGTGTAGATAACACCGACTTCCAGATTCGCACCACCAAGCCCCTCATTGCTCGTAAATGGTGAAATATAAAGCAGCTGAACACTATCGTTATTTAAATTAAGATCCAACGCATCGGCCTTAACTCCAGCGGCCGTAGTCATCATCACCATCATCGAAACCAGAGGCAAAACAAACCGTTTAAACATCCATCCACTCCTTAAACACATGACTCACTTGAGCCTGAAAAATACCTAATTGGCGCCAATCTACCACAGCCACCCCAGCTAGGGAACACGCGCACAGACCCACACATCGACAATTCGCACACCCTTATCCCTCATCAGCTGCGCCAGCTCTGCCACTGTATTACCGGTTGTCATCACATCATCGATAATCGCCACATGTTTACCATTCAGCACAGCGCTAACGTCAAAAGCCCCTTTAATATTTGCACGACGCGCTTTTGCCGGCAGGTCAGACTGCACTGCAGTCTCTCGCAGCCGTCGACAGGAGCTAACATCCATCGTCACCCTCAACTGCTGACTCACCGGCCGCGCCAACTCAACCGCCTGATTATAGCTGCGCGACTGCAGGCGTCGCCGATGCAACGGCACCGGTACGATGATGTCAGGCAGGCGCTGCCCTTTCTGTTGCAGCAACTCAGCCATCAGCGCCCCCAGCAAACGGGCATTCACCAGTCGGCGATTAAACTTAAGCTGCTGAATAAGATAATCAACCGGATGCGCATAACGAAACAGACTAAAGGTCTGCTCAAATGGCGGTGGTGTTTTCAGGCAACAACCACAAACCCCTGGCTCCACCAGCGGCAAGGCACACTGTCGGCAAGCGTTGCCCAGATAGGGCATCGCCGTGAGACACCCCAAACAGAGGTCAAGCTCGCCCGTCGAACACCCGGCCACCCCCTGCCCACAGGTGACGCAGACTCTGGGCAGCAGATACTCCTGTATACTTTTTAGACACTTGTTCACAGCTCCCACTCCCTGGAAGTTGACAGAAACCGCGCGAGCCCTCAATATTTACACCCTTTGTTAAATAGTACAATCCCCCCTCAATTTCGGAGCCATCCATGAGCGACAACTACAGCCGTATCGACGAAATCACCCAGCGCCTCCTCAAAGGTGGCGAAATGAGCTTTGATGAAGGACGCTGGATGATCAACCTCGATGACGATTATCTCGCCTGGCTGATGGCTGGCGCCGATCGCATCCGCCGCAACTTCCGAGGGAATAAAATTGAAGTGTGCGCCATCTCCAATGTGCGCTCCGGTAACTGCTCCGAAAACTGCTCTTTCTGTTCTCAAAGCGGCCACCACAAAGCGACCAAAGCCCCCATTTACGATTACATCAAGCCAGAAGAATTAGTCACGCAGGCAAAGCAGGCACGCGAATGGGGCGCAAGTGATTTTGGCGTGGTGTCAAAAGGCTGGGGTGTCCGTTCAGATAAAGAACGAAATCAGTTAAAAGAATACTTCAGCGAACTGAAAGAGCACAGTGAAATCGGTCGCTGCGCCAGCCTCGGCGCACTTGATCGCGACACCGCCGACATGCTTAAAGCACAGGGAATGGAGAACTACCACCATAACCTCGAATGCGCGGAAAGCTTTTTTGATAAGGTCTGCACCACTCACACCTACCAGGAAAATATCGACACCATCCGTCACGCGGCCGATGCGGGCCTGCGCGTCTGTGCGGGTGGAATCCTCGGCATGGGTGAATCGCTGGATCAGCGTGTTGAACTCGCCGACACTTTGCGCAAACTTGATGTTAAATCGGTACCGCTGAATTTCCTTAACCCGCAGGATGGCACACCATTCGCGGAGAACACTACCATGGTGCCGCAGGAAATTTTAAAAAGCATCGCCGTCTTCCGCTACATGCTACCGCAGGCAGAAATCCGCATCGCCGGTGGTCGCCACTTCCTCGGTGACATGCAATCAATGATCTTTATGGCAGGCGCATCCGGCGTAATGATTGGTGACTACCTCACCACCACCGGGCGCAAAGTTGAACAGGACATCAAGATGATTCAGGATCTGCACCTAACCGCACGCGAAGATACCCAGAACCGACGTGTTGCCAGCAGCGCTTAAAGTCGCTACCTGTCTTTCGTAGATGGATACCGACCTAACGACACGTTTAGCGACAGGACTCGCAGCACGGCAATCGCAACACCTCTACCGCAGCCGCAGAGTAATTGATGGTGCGCAAGATGTTGAGCTAATCAGCGATGGCAAACCACAGCTATCGTTTTGCAGCAACGACTACCTCGGCCTCGCCAACCACCCGGCATTGATAAAAGCGATGCAGGCAGGTGCCGAGCGTTATGGTGTCGGCAGTGGCGCATCACATCTTGTCACTGGCCATAGCCACGCACATCATGCACTCGAAGAGGCCATGGCCGAATTCACCCAACGCCCGCGTGTGCTGCTTTTTTCCAGCGGCTATATGGCTAACCTTGGCGTGGTAAGCGCGCTTGCGACAAAGCACGATACGATTCACGAAGACCGGCTTAACCACGCTTCACTGATTGATGCCGCACGCCTTAGCGGTGCAACCATGCGACGCTATCCACACAACGATGTTGATGCACTCGCAAAACGGCTCGATAAAAATAGCAATGGCTATCCACTGATTATTAGTGATGGTGTCTTTAGTATGGATGGTGATATCGCCCCGCTACCACAACTGGCGACCATTGCAGTAAAACATAATGCAACGTTGATGGTCGATGACGCCCACGGTATCGGCGTCATCGGTAAAGGTGGACGCGGCACTGTTGAACATCACAATCTTTCAGAAAACGATGTCCCGATACTGGTCGCTACATTGGGCAAGGCATGTGGTACCGCAGGTGCTTTTGTAGCGGGCAGTGAAGAACTGATCGAAACACTGATTCAACAGGCGCGCACTTACATCTACACCACTGCACTGCCGCCTGCTATCGCGCATGCAACATTGACCAGCCTTAAGCTGATCGAAATTGAGGCATGGCGCAGAGAACATTTACAAACATTGATCAAACTCTTTAAAGATGGCGCCGCACAGCTGGGCTTTAACATCATGCCATCGAACACACCGATTCAACCACTGATCATTGGTGACTCAGATAAAGCACTAGGTATTAGCGAGGCGCTACAACAGCTAGGAATTCTGATCAGTGCGATTCGCCCGCCAACCGTTCCCGATGGCACCGCAAGACTGCGCATCACCTTTTCTGCCAACCATACTGAGCAGCATATTGATCAACTGCTAGCAGCGCTTGATAAAGTGATAAAACACAATGCCCGCTAACATTCATTCCGTCACCAGCGGCGCAGGCAGCGAACAGATAACACTGCTACACGGCTGGGGGTTTAACAGCGCGATCTGGGAAGAGACCGCACGCATACTTGCCAACAAGGCATCGGTTAATTGTATCGACCTGCCAGGGCATGGCGAAAGCCCAATGCCGCAGGACTACACCATCGAAACACTCGCAGACACTGTTGCAGCCACGCTGCCCGAACAAGGCAGCGTTGTCGGCTGGTCACTCGGCGGCATGGTTGCAATGCAGATTGCCTTGCGACATCCCACTAAAATAAAAAAATTAATCCTGGTCGGTTCCGTTGCCCGCTTTGTCAGCGATAATGACTGGCGCCACGCCGTCTCGCCTGAGATTTTCCAAAATTTTTCAGCATCTCTCAATAAAGATTTGCAGGGAACATTGCAATGCTTTATTGCATTACAAATCATGGGGAGTGATGAGAGTCGTATCATACTGCGCAAACTTAAAGCGTTAATGAATTCAAACGCAGCACCTCAACCGGCAGCACTACAGGGTGGCCTGAAAATTTTGCAGGGCGTTGACCTGCGTGACCAGTTGCCGCAACTAAAGCAGCCAACACTGATGATCTTTGGCAAACGCGATACACTCTCACGACCACAGACCGCCAGACAGATGCTATCGTTACTACCCAAGGCAACACTTGAAATCATCGACGGTGCTGGCCACGCCCCCTTTCTCTCGCACAACGAGTATTTCACCAACCTGATCGAGCAGTTTATTCATGAGTAACAACCACAAAAACGAGATTCAGCCCTACGCACTTGACAAACAAAAAGTGCAGGCGGCATTTGATCACGCGGCGCGTAGTTATGATGAAGCTGCAGTATTGCAACATCAAATCGGGCAGCGCGTAATGGATCGACTCGAGTTCATCAAGGTCAACCCTGAAGTCATTATCGACATCGGCTCAGGCACCGGACGACTCAGCAGCACCGTAACAGAACGCTACCCCGACAGCCGCATCTACTCACTCGATCTTGCACCCGCAATGCTGAACTATGCACGTAAACAGTCGATCACACAGCCCGCGGGGTTTATCTGCGCCGATGCTGAACAACTACCATTCAGTGATCAAAGTGTAGACATGATTGTTTCGAACGTCACGATTCAATGGTGCATGAATCTTGAACAGGCCTTCAAAGAGTTTCATCGCGTCATCAAACCGGGCGGCCTATTGATGTTCACCACCTTCGGCCCCGACACACTCAAAGAGTTACGCACCAGCTGGAGTGGTGTCGATGAATACAATCACGTTAAC
>Ga0316207_10004848_pt1 | contig 11425 bp, 10 predicted proteins | sample 6weekpyrite_MG_FD_204943 | JGI IMG/M metagenome (GOLD analysis project Ga0316207, IMG submission 204943) | Microbial mat bacterial communities from mineral coupon in-situ incubated in ocean water Damariscotta River, Maine, United States -... | ecosystem: Environmental > Aquatic > Marine >...
TGTATGAATGGAATGCCATAAATGTAGAAACACATTTAAAAGAAGTCTGGGGTGAATTTACAGGTTTTAATGGCGTTAGCATGCCAAGTTTTCTACCAGAAACCGGTTAGCAGAATTCTCTAAATATAATTGTAGAAATTGAGGTCGTGAGCCCCAAACAACTGTCCGCTTTTAGTCATAAGCAGCTATTTATAATTGTTCAAAATAATATGAAATCAGTACACTAATATTAGTTTGCATCAACACAAATGTAATGAGTTATTTCATCCCTCGCGCGTTCTTGATGACATCGTAGGCAGCTCTAATTTCCTGACTTTTTTCTTTCGCCACTTCCATCATTTCATCGGGTAAACCTTTTGCCACCAATTTATCAGGGTGATGTTGATTCATTAAACGGCGGTAGGCTTTTTTCACCTCTGCATCTGTGGCGTTAGTGTCAACATCCAATACCTTATAGGCCATCGACTCACTTAGACCGCCACTTGAACCGGCACCTCTCGAACCACCTGCCGATTGGTTATGGGCGCGAACCATGTCAACAAGGTGATCAAATTCATGTTGGCTGAAGCCCAACATATCGCAAATGTGTTGCAGTGCTTTTTTCTCAGCCGGATGTAAAACACCATCTGCAAACGCCGCGTGAATTTGCATCTCAAGAAACATCCGCATCAAAGTTTGACGACGATGACACTCTTGTCTGAATTGCTTCAGCACATCATCGAGCGGGAAATTCGGGCTTTTACCTTCACCAAATAGACGTCGTGCTGTCGCCATCATCTCGGGGGACAAATTCAACTGCTGCATTAAGGCATTGGCGATTTCTATCTCATCTTTAGTGACCTTACCGTCTGCCTTGGCGATATGCCCCATGACCGAAAAGGTGGCCGTAAAAAAAGCACTCTGAACCCGCTCTTGATTGCCTGGCGCAAAACCTGCTCCGCCTAGCTGGCCAAGCCCGCGATCAACATTGTGGCCAAGTGCCGCACCAAATACCGCTCCCAAAGGACCACCGAGCATAAAGCCAAATGATCCACCAATTATTTTTCCCCACCAACTCATAGTCTTAACTCTAAGAAACGTTCTTAAATTACCCACAAAAAAGATGCTATTTATATGTGCATTATAATTACTTATACTAAGCATCCAGCTTAGATAATGCTGCCTTGCTAGAGACTGTTTTGCAACCAGGGAATTTTGCTATGTCGATATCAGCTCGGGAACTCGTCGATAATATCAGTGAAAAAATTTCGCTGCCTGACACAGTGATGCAAGTTAATAATATGGTGAATAATCCGAGCTTCTCGGCTGCTGATATCGGTGACACCATCAGCTGTGATCATAGATTAACCGCTCGTCTATTACGTATTGCCAATAGTCCTTTTTTTGATTTCCCTTCGCACATCAATAATGTTCACCGTGCTGTGACCGTGATTGGTAACCGTGAATTACGAGACCTCTTGCTGGCGACCTGCGCCATCGATGTTTTTGATAAGTTACCCAACGATCTGGTCTCAATGGAAACCTTCTGGCGACATAGCCTTCGCTGCGGGGTCATTGCTCGTTCATTGGCTATCCACCGACACAAACCTAATGTTGAACGTTATTTCACTGCTGGCTTATTGCACGATATTGGTAGCTTACTGATTAACTACCAACTCCCTGAACAAGCGAAAAAGATTCTGAGGCAGAGTAGTCATTCTCGGGAACGGCGATTTATCATTGAACAAGAAGAACTGGGGTTCAGCCATGCTGATGTAGGGGGCGAATTGTTACGTCTGTGGGGCTTGCCTGATTACCTGGTTGCATCCGTTGAGCACCATCACACACCTGGCTTGGCACAACATCACCACCAAGATGCAGCGATTGCACATATCGCAAACTACCTTTCCAATACAACGCTGAGTAATATTGGCGAGAATCCGGAAGCCTTTTCGGCACTTGATTTAACTGCCTTACAAACAGCGGGACTCTCTCCCGAGGATTTACAATCTATCCTCACTCATTCTGAAAAGAAATTTAACGATACTCTGGAAATCATGGTTTACGATCAAGTCGCCTGATTGCAGAAAAATTCCTTTAAAAATAGTCCATAACTCCCCAGTTATTGCATTTTGCAGTTGTTGGAGCTGATCCAAATATTCTTTATACTTTTGCTTAATTATTAATATCGTTATTGGTTTCACCGCCATAATAAGTAGGAGCTACCACTTGCTAACTCGACGTTTACCATTGATTGCGATCACCGCCATCATTTCGAGTATTTTATTTATCAATATTCCAACCACTCAGGCAACAGATTGTGCAGCGACCGTCACAACAGCTAACAATAACCATAAACAAGCATTAAAAGAACATCAGCCTGGTACGGATAGCTTACTTACTGCACTCTATAAAATTGAGGATGCATTATTTGATGCAATGAAAAGTAATTGCGCTGATAACTCTGCCGTTGTATCTACGATGGGAGAATTACAACTGTCTCTTGGCCAAATTCCCATTGCTCAACTCTATGCGATAAAGGCATTAGAAATGGATAGTAAAAATTGGCAGGCTCACTATGTACTTGGCAGCGCCCTTAACCTAAACAAAAAATATGCAGAGGGTCTTGAGCACTTGCAACGTGCCAGCCAATTACAACCTGATAATTATTCACTATTAGTTAATTTATGCAGTAGCTATGAAAAGAATAAACAATACCCGGAAGCCATTAACGCTTGTAGCACCGCGATAGAAAAAGGCCCCTATGGTATTCGTGGTACCGCGTATTTTATACGCGCTCAAGCCTACAAAGGCAATAATGAGATCACACTTGCAGAACGGGATATCGAACTTGCTAAGGAATTTGGATTTAAACAATAAATCTATTCATGTTTAAGTTTTAACAAACGCAACCTATTCGCATTTGTTACCACCGTCACCGATGACATCGCCATTGCTGCACCAGCAATCACGGGGTTAAGTAATAATCCCGTAAATGGAAATAAAACGCCCGCAGCTAACGGAATACCCAGGCTGTTATAAATAAAAGCTCCAAACAAGTTTTGCCAAATGTTTTTTACTGCCGCGCGTGAAATAACAATGCTGTCGCTAACACTGTATAACGAACCGCGAATTAAGGTCACATCAGCACTTTCAATCGCAACATCTGTACCGCTGCCCATGGCAAAACCGACATCTGCCTGAGCTAGTGCAGGGGCGTCATTAATACCATCACCGACCATCGCAACGGTTTCACCTGTTTCCTGTAAACGTTTAACTTGTTCTGCTTTATCTCTAGGTAATACCTCAGCTATTACCTCGTCAACACCAACTTGTTCTGCAACGGCCTTGGCTGTTGCTTCATTATCACCCGTCAACATGACGACCTTTAGACCCAACTTGTGTAATTGAGCTATCCCGGTTGCCGAATCATTTTTAATGGGATCGCTAACGGCGATAATTCCCACAAGTCGTCCATCAACAGCGACAAACATCGGGGTGCGTGCCTGTTCGGCCAGTTTATTTGCTGATGCTATAAATGGCTGCTCATCAATGTTATTGGCCTGCATGAGACGCTGATTACCAAACAATATGTTTTTTTCTGCAACGATTGCTTTGACACCTTGCCCGGCGATAGCCTGAAAATCATTTGCTTTGAAAATATGTAGCTGTTTCTTTTTCGCCGACTCAACAATAGCTTCAGCCAGAGGATGTTCGGAGGCTTGTTCAACGCTGGCGACTAATGCCAATAAATCATCTTCTTGCCAGCTCTCCACTGTTAATACATCAGTGACTTCTGGGCTACCCGTTGTCACCGTTCCAGTCTTATCCAAAACAACCGTTGTTAACTTGCCTGCTTGCTGTAGCGCATCACCATTTCGAATCAGGATACCGTATTCCGCCGCCTTACCAACACCAACCATAATCGAAATAGGTGTCGCTAAACCCAGGGCACAAGGACAAGCGATAATCAGCACCGTCATGGTGGTGAGTAACATATAACTCACCTTGGGTTCTGGCCCAACTAAGTACCAAGTAAGGCAAGTAAACACCGCAATGACCAATACAACAGGCACAAATACGGCTGCAATTTTATCAACTAATTTACCAATCGCCGGTTTACTGTTTTGTGCTGATCGCACCATATCGATAATTTTTGCCAACATAGTGTTACTACCAATGTCAGTTGCCTGCATCAGAAAGCTACCTGTCTTGTTCAACGTGCCGCCAACAACCTGATCACCCGATTGTTTCTGAGCGGCCAATGGCTCGCCAGTCAACATGGACTCATCAATACTTGAGTGACCTTCAATGATAATGCCGTCGACGGGTAGTTTTTCACCAGGCCGAACTCGAAGTGTTTCATTTAGACCTACCTCTTCAATGGGTACGTCCACTTCCTTGCCATCTCTGATCACCCTGGCTGTTTTAGCTTGCAACCCGATTAGGCGCTGAATTGCCTGCGAAGTTTTTCCACGCGCGCGCATTTCCAGTGCCGAACCAAAATTGATCAGGGAAATAATAATTACGGCTGCTTCAAAATAAACATGTTGCGCAGAAACAGGAACAATAGAGGGTACGATGGTAATAATCATAGAGAATAACCACGCACTACCCGTACCCAGTGCAACCAGTGTGTCCATATTGGCACTGCGTGCACGCATCGACTTCCATGCGCCGATAAAGAAACTACCGCCAGAATAAACCAGTACAAATAAACTTAAGACACCGATAACAAACCAGAACAAACGCTGTTCAACAAGTCCGGGCATCTTGCCAAACAGACCGGAAACAAAAAGTGGCACACCAATTAAAGCCGCCATAAAACTTTTGATTAATAATTGTCGATATTGAGCTAACTCAGCAGCTTGTTTGTCTTCAATATTTTCAGGGCCACGTAACTCACTTGCTTCGTAACCGGCATCAACAACCGCTTTACAGAGAGTGGCAACATCAACCTCACCATGCACCTCAGCAGTGTGCTCGGCAAAGTTGACGCTTGCCGATTCAACTCCCTCAACCGCATTGAGTGCTTTTTCAACTGCCGCCACACAGCCCGCACAGCTCATCGAACCAATCGATAAGCGTGTTGGCTGAAGAGCATTCATAGAATCAAATAGACGTTGCCGGGAACCCGGCATCCGTAGTCGCCTTAATTAAGGTATCAACGGCAGCAGACCCTGAAACAATCGCATTATTGTCATCAAGGCTCACCGTAGCTGATTCAACACCGGCTACGCTAAGCAATGCCTGCTCAACGGAAGCGACACAGCCTGCGCACTTCATGTTACTAACATTCAAAGTAACCGTATCCGTCATTACGACCAACCTTATTTAAGTGCGTCGCGAACACGCTCGAGTTTTTCTTTCACCTGTCCGGCCAGACCTTCAACTTCTGGACGATTAACCAGCTGCAACACCGCGCTCGGATCCATAAATGCCACCGTAACAGAACCATTTTCTTCCTCGCGTACCAATACATTGCAAGGCAGTAATAAACCAATATCCGGCTCCGCATCAATCGCTTGATTCGCTAACACAGGGTTACAGGCACCCAAAATTGTGTAGGGGCGTTTATCAATATCAAGTTTCTTTTTAAGGGTTGCTTGAACATTAATTTCTGTCAGAACACCAAAACCTTCTTTTGATAACTCTTCTGTCACACGTGTGATTGCGTCATCGAAACTATCTGATACTGAAACTGAAAAACCGTACATAACTTTCTCCTAGAAAATACTCTATAACCATGCCAGCAATATGGCATCGTCAGCCTAAAATGCAGTGTAGCCTTATATGGGGGCGTTAAAAGACTTTTCAATCATCTTTGGAACCGCTTGATGACTTTATTAGCCAAATAATCCCGACAATAATTGCAATCCAGATTAATAGTCCAAATCCCCAATGGCCTAGTCCAAAACCAAATGTCATCCATCCGCCGTCATGCATAATAAACCTCCTTATTTAGAAGTGGTCTTTCTTGCTCTTTCATCGGTTCGATACCAGGCTTCATAAAGCGGATCTGGCCACTTTGCTTGTATAAATACGAGAATACTCTCAATTTGTGAATTTGATAGCTTGCCTGAAAATGCCGGCATATTGCCGCCAATCTTTCCAGTACCATTATTAATGGTGTATTTCAGGGCCGCTGTTGGGTGATGCCAGGTATGGCCGCTTCCATTCAAAGGTGGTGGTGGAAACTTTCCATCTTTATCGCGTTTCTGCCAGTTTACTGCACCCTCGCCCTGCTCCCCATGGCAGGCAGCACAGTTGTTCTGGTACAACACAGCACCACGTGCCAATTGCTCAGGATTCAAATTTCGCTTTACTGGTTCAGATTTTTTAATTGACTCAACCTCTTTAGCAGGTGCCATCAACTTGGCAACATCCGGCGGATCACATGCAGCGAGCACCAGGCTCGCTAACATGATCACCACTATACGTTTCATGATGTGGCCTCTTTCAAGCCCCGTCCTTTCCAGACAATAAATACCGCAGGAATTACCACCAGGGTTAACAAGGTTGCCGTAACCATGCCGCCAACCATCGGCGCGGCTATACGACTCATCACTTCAGAACCCGTACCACCGCCGAACATGATGGGTAGCAAACCCACAATAATGGCCGATACAGTCATCATAATAGGGCGTACACGAAGCAGCGCCCCTTCAACAACGGATTCTCTCAACTCAGCCAATGTCATGGCTCGACCTTCCGCTACCGCACGTTCGTTTCGTGCTTTAAAGGCAATGTTGAGATACACCAACATTAACACGCCAATCTCGACGGCCACGCCGGACAAGGCAATGAAACCGACACCCACTGCTACCGATAAATTATAATCAAGTATGTACAACAACCATGCACCGCCTGCCAAAGCAACTGGCAAGGTTCCCATGATGATAATCACTTCGATAAAGTTGCGGAAGTTGAGATAAAGCAACAACATGATAATTGCCAAGGTCAACGGCCCCACAATCGAAAGTTTTTTCAGGGCACGTTCAAAGTACTCATACTGCCCTGACCAACCAATTGAATAACCGGCTGGCAATTTCACTTGCTCAGCTACGACCTGACGTGCCTCATCAACATAAGAAGCAATGTCACGATCTTGAATCGAGACGTAAATCCAACCATTAAGCCGGGCATTTTCACTCTTAATCATCGCAGGACCATTCTCAATATTAATATTGGCCACTTGTGATAATGGAATATGCGCACCCATTGGTGTTACCAATGGCAAATTACGGATCTTCTCAAGCGAATTACGCGTTCCTTGCGGGTAACGCATATTTACTGGATAACGCTCCAGCCCTTCAACTGATTGGGTGACATTCAGGCCACCAACGGCAGTACTAATCACATCCTGAATATCCATGACGTTAAGTCCTAGACGTGCACTGGCAACTCGATCAATATCAACCGAGACATAGCGGCCACCAGCAACACGTTCTGCATAAACAGATGATGTGCCTTCAATCGGATTTAATACTTGCTCAATCTGCTTACCGATATCTTGAATAACATTCAGATCCGGGCCAGCCACTTTAATACCAACCGGCGTTTTGATACCCGTTGATAACATATCAATACGGATCTTAATGGGTGGATCCCAGGTATTTGCCATACTCGGTATTTTAACGACACGATTAAGCTCACGTTTCAAACCATCCAGCGTCATCCCTTCACGCCACTCTTCACGTGGCTTCAAACGAATCGTAGTTTCAATCATGGTCAATGGCGCTGGATCGGTTGCCGTATCTGCACGACCAACCTTACCGAATACCGATTCCACTTCTGGCACGGTACGAATCAGCTTGTCGGTTTGTTGCAGGATTTCACCTGCCTTACCAATAGACACCGCCGGGAAAGAAGATGGCATATACAGCAAATCTCCTTCATCCAGTGTTGGCATAAATTCACCACCCAATTGCGTCACTGGCCAAACACCCACAATCGTAATGAAAATCCCTGCGACTAAAATAGCCAGTGGTTTACGCAAAACCAGATTGATAACCGGCCTGTAAACAGCTATTAATATTCGGTTAATCGGATTCTTGTGCTCTGGCGTAATATGACCGCGAATTAGTAAACCCATCAACACCGGTACCAAGGTAATTGATAACGCGGCTGCCGCTGCCATCGCATAAGTTTTTGTATAAGCCAGCGGCGCAAACATCCTTCCTTCTTGCGCTTCAAGTGTAAACACCGGCAAAAAACTCAGTGTAATAATGAGCAACGAGAAAAATAATGGCGGGCCAACTTCAGCCGATGCCTGCATCATGATTTGCCATCGGTTTTTATCAGTGAGTTCTTCCTTCTCAAGATGTTTATGCACATTCTCGATCATGACAATAGCCGCATCGACCATGGCACCGATCGCAATCGCAATACCGCCCAAAGACATGATATTGGCGTTAATACCTTGCGATTCCATAATAATAAACGCGGCAAGAATACCAATCGGCAAACTGATAATAACAACCAATGCCGAACGAAAATGGAATAGGAACAGAGCACATACCAAGGCGACAACAATAAACTCTTCAATGAGTTTGTAAGTTAAATTATCAACAGCTCGGTTAATCAAATCCGAACGATCATAGGTTTCAACGATCTCAACGCCTTTCGGTAAACCACTCTTGAGTTGTTCCAGCTTGTCCTTCACACCTTGAATAGTACTTAAGGCATTTTCACCAAAACGCATAACAATAATGCCGCCAACAACCTCGCCTTCTCCATTCAGTTCAGAGATGCCGCGACGCATTTGTGGGCCAATACGAATATCTGCAACATCTTTAAGCAAAATAGGAGTGCCCTGTTCATTCATTCCTAACGGGACACCTTCAAGATCCTCAATACCAGAAATGTAACCTGTCGCACGCACCATATACTCGGCTTCTGCCATTTCAATCACCGAACCGCCAACTTCCTGATTGGCACGCTTGATTGCTGATTTAACTTTTGACAAGGGAATATGATAAGCACGCAAACGATTTGGGTTCAACATGACCTGGTACTGTCGAACCATACCACCGACAGTCGCCACCTCGGACACACCCGGCACCGTTTGTAATTCATATTTTAAGAACCAGTCTTGAATACTGCGTAATTGTGCAAGGTCATTAGCGCCACTTCGATCCACCAGTGCATATTCATAAATCCAACCTACCCCAGTTGCATCCGGCCCCAGTGCGGGTCGAGCCTGTCTTGGCAGGCGCGACTCTACCTGACTCAAGTATTCCAATACACGCGAACGCGCCCAATACGGATCGGTGCCATCTTCAAAAATGATATAGACATAGGAATCACCGAAAAAAGAATAGCCACGTACCGTCACCGCGCCCGGCACAGATAACATCGCGGTTGTTAGCGGGTAGGTCACCTGATCTTCAACCACCTGTGGTGCCTGTCCGGGGTAACTGGTTTTAATAATCACCTGCACATCAGACAAATCAGGGATAGCATCTAAAGGCGTTTCTTTAACCGCATAAACACCCCAACCAATCATCATGACAGTTAATAATAGAATCAGAAAACGATTCATGATCGACCAATTTATTATTTTCTCAATCATTTTTCTGACTCCCCTGACATAGCGGGACGAATTGATTCAATCATATAAACATCGTTTTTTTCCATGAGATCAAATTCAACTGCCATACCCGGTTTTAGATCTTTTGTTGACACGCCTTCTGCCAATTTGAAATCCATTGTCATACTTGGCCAACCAAGTGCCTGAATCGGATCGTGTGACAAATTAATTTTACCTTCGCCCATCACATCACGGACAACTCCCTTACCGGAAACCATCTTGCCAGACATGCTGGCCTTGTCATCTATCGCCATTTCTTTTTTCATCGCAGGCTCACTCATACGATTCAAACTAGCTTTAATGCTTGCTTCAGAGTCCAGCAAAAATTGTGATGAGGTCACAACATATTCGCTACCATCAAGTCCCTCAACAATCTGAATACGATCACCAGACTCAATACCACTGACTACATTACGCGGTGCAAACTTACCTTCACCTAAACTCACAATCACCCGCTCACTATCACCGGTACGAATCAATGCTTCAATAGGAATGCTTACCACCTCTTGCGTTGCGCCACCAAAAATGACCACATTGGCAAACATATTGGGTTTTAACGACTCATCCGCGTTAGTGAATTTTAATCGTGCACGCAAAGTACGTGTCCGTGGGTCCAGACTTGGATAAACATATTCAACCGACCCTTCCCATTTACGACCCGGCAGGTATGACAAGGTTATCTCCGCGGGTTTACCCACTTGTACCCAGTCTGCCTCGCGCTCAAATACTTCCACCTGAATCCAGATACTGGACAGATCGGCGAGTGTCATCACTTCCATGCGCGGCTTAACAAACATGCCTTCACGTGCATTCAGTTTCGAAACAATGCCATCTTGTGAGGCGCGAACTTTAATTAGTTGTTCTGACTTACCCGTCTTTCTGATTCGGTTTATTTGGCTTTTTTCAACACCTAATGCACGCAAGCGTTCATATGAGGCGCTAATAAGACGACGGTTCTTGCTTCGTAGAGACTGGAGATATTCATCCTGCGCATTCACCAACGTTGGCGAATACAACTCAAACAATAGTTCGCCTTTTTTAACCCGTTCACCTTCAGATTTAATCGCTAACTTCTCAATCCAGCCTTCGGTACGAAGATGTACATGACTAATTAAGTTTTCATCAAAGTCAACATAACCGACTGAATCAACACGCTTCCAAAGCTTGCCAATTTCTGCCTGCTTTGTTCTCACTCCCAGATTCTGAACAATCGCTGGCGAGATAGTCACTGCATTATCATCGCCACCTTCCTCATAAAATGGAACAAGATCCATGCCCATTGGTGACTTACCTGGACCGTCTTGCCTAAAGTTAGGATCCATCGGTGCGACCCAGTAGAGAATTTTTTTCTCCTTTGGTTGTTCTTGTTCCTTTTCTACCAAATCCATACCACATAAGGGACAGCTGCCCGGTTCATCTTGCAAGATAGTTGGATGCATAGGACAAACATATTTAGGATCAAGATGTTTACCCGCATGCTCAAGCGCCGTTTCTTTTTTCATGCCGTCTTTATTCGACATCTCACCACCATCACAGGCAGATAAACCAATCAGCGCAATGGCACTAACAACGGCTAATAGCATTTTATTTTTGTTATTCATGAGGATTCTCCAGCAAGGTATAACAGGCGCGCATGCGCCTTTGCATAATCGGTATGTATTCGTAGCGCCTTCAAATGTGTATTAAGCTCAGTTATCTTGGCACGCATTAAGGTCGTAAAATTTGTTGCATCATTTTGATAAGCGAGCAATGATGCTTCGCTATTTGATTCGGCCTGACCGACCAGTTTATTGCGATAACGATCCAGACGTTGTTCTAGGCGTGTCCAGGTAACATGATCACGCGCTAGCATGC
>Ga0316207_10004849_pt1 | contig 11425 bp, 10 predicted proteins | sample 6weekpyrite_MG_FD_204943 | JGI IMG/M metagenome (GOLD analysis project Ga0316207, IMG submission 204943) | Microbial mat bacterial communities from mineral coupon in-situ incubated in ocean water Damariscotta River, Maine, United States -... | ecosystem: Environmental > Aquatic > Marine >...
TGGTCGATCTAACGGGCTGTGCTAAACCGGAGCCAGATTTCATATTTTAACGGTTGATTTTCAATAACGGAGAATTCTGATGCGTATAGAGATGTTTAAGATCGTGGCGCTGGCGGTGGCGCTGGTCTTTGGGCCCGCCTTTGGGGCCATGGCGCAAACTGCCTGCCCGGCCAACGCGCTATCGGTGCAGGGCGCAACAACCTGCAGCTGCGCCGCCGGTGGCACAAACAGCCCCGTTTGGGGCAGCGGACCTTATACCGCCGACAGCAATATCTGCACCGCGGCGCGCCATTCGGGGGCCATTGGGTCAGGGGGCGGCATGATCCAGGTTGTGATGGCACCGGGGCAAAGCAGCTATTCCGGATCTGGTGCCAATGGCGTCAACACCAGCGCCTGGGCTGAATATAATTCCAGCTTCAATATCTACCGTGCCCAGGCCAGCAGCGGGCAGGCCTGTGGGCGCATGCCGACGGGTCAGGATGTCTATTCCTGCAGTTGCGCGGCCGGTGCACCGGCGGGCACCGTCTGGGGCAGTGGGCCCTATACCGATGACAGCAATATCTGCTCGGCGGCGGCCCATGCGGGGATCATCGGTGGCGGCGGCACTGTGCGGGTTCTGGCGGCACCGGGCCTGCAATCCTATCGGGGTTCGCTCTGGAACGGCATCACCACCAGCGATTATGGCCCCTGGGGCCGGTCGATCATTTTCGATCGCAACTAGGCGCTAACCCTTCGCCCGCTTGGACAGAACCGAGCGGGCGAGGGTGACGGTGTAGCGTTCCAGCGCCTCCAGCTGGCGGCAGGCCTCCGCGCCGTCGTCGGCCTCCACCGCATCGGCAATGGCTGCGTGCAGCGCCACGATCTCTTCGCGCGAGCGGGCGGTAAAAGTGATCATGTTCATCAAAGGCTGCATCGCCTCGACCGCACCGGCCAATTGGTAGGACAGCACCGGATTATCCGCGCCATCGACCAGTGCCCGGTGAAAGGCCACATCTGAGGCGCAGAAGGCCTCATCGGTCAGGCCCGGCTGCCCCTGGCGGTGGATCTCGGCGCGCATCGTGGCCAGATGATCGGCGCTGCGCCGCGTGGCCGACAAAGGCGCACAGGCCCGTTCGAGCGCGAACCGCGCCTCGCAGGCGACATCGAAACTGACATCGTTCATCGACAATAGCAGCGTCGAGGTGGTGATCTGCTGGCCATAGGCATCGGGGTAGGAAAGCCGGTTCACGAAAGCCCCGCCAAAGGCACCGCGCTGTGTGCGGATCAGCGATTGCGCCGCCAGCCGCTTCAAGGCCTCGCGCACCGTCGGGCGCGACACTTCGAACTGTTCGGCCAGTTCCGCCTCGGAAGGCAGGCGTTCATCGACGATCAGGGCACCGGAAATAATGGCATCACGGATCGCCTTGGCGATCTGGGCGGAAAGGTCGGGGCTTTGCGGATCAATTTTCATTTGTCAGACATTTAAAAGTCTGACATTTAAAACGCAAGGCTTGAGTCGCGGGAGGGCTTGGCGTGATCGCAGCACGGATCAGATCGATGGGGGCACCGCATTGGCTGCTGCTGTTCGGGTTGATCCTTGCCGCCTGGGGGCTGCTTTATTTCATGGCGACCCCGGCGGATATGGGCGCGGGCGGCCATGGCAGCGATGCGCAGGCCTGGCTGGGGCACGGGGCGGTGACGCCCGATCTGGCGGGCTATGGGCGGGTGGTAAGCATGTGGGCGCTGATGTCTGCGGCGATGATGGCCCCCACCGCGCTGCCGGCCTTTGCGACCTATGATGACCTGTCCCACAGCGGGGCAAACACCCGGTTCTGGCCGCTGGTTGCGGGCTATATGGCCGTCTGGCTTGGCTTTTCGCTGATCGCGGGCGGCGCGCAGATGGCGCTTATCTCGGCCGATCTTCTGGGCCCGCTTGGCGAGAGCCGCGCGCCGCTTTTGTCGGCGGCTTTGCTGGCGGTGGCGGGGCTTTACCAGTTTTCGCCCGCGAAAGAGGCCTGCCTGTCGAAATGCCGGGCACCATTGACCTTTTTCATGCAGCATTTCAACGAAGGCCCCTGGAAGAACGGGCTGCGGCTTGGCCTCGTGTGCCTGGGCTGCTGTTGGGCGCTGATGATGCTCGCCTTTGTCGGCGGCGTGATGAACCTGGCCTTCATGGGGCTGGCGACGCTGATCATGGTGTTGGAGAAATTGCCCGATATCGGACGCTGGCTGACGCGTCCGCTTGGGGCTGTGCTGATTGCGGCTGCCGTTGGGGTGGTCGTCTATGGATACTGAGACAAGGGAGTAATCTTCATGGCAAGTGACCGTATCGAGGCCCCGGCCCGGATCGACAATCGCCACCCCGAAACCCCGAAATCGGGGCAGGGCACGGTGGAATGGGGCATCAAGGGTGAACTGATCCTGAACTGCAATTGCACCGTCTTTTGCCCCTGCGTGGTGTCGCTTGGCAAACACCCGCCGACCGAGGGCCATTGCCAGACCTGGGGCGGCGTGCGCATCGATAGCGGCCATTACGGCGATGTCGACCTTTCGGGGCTCAATATCGGTCTTTTGATCGAGATCCCCGGCATGATGAGCCGCGGCAACTGGAAGGTGGCGCTTTTCATCGACGAGCGGGCCAGCCACGATGCCTATCATGCGCTGATCGACATCTTTTCGGGCAAGGCGCGCGGCACCACGGGCCTGTTCAAGGTGCTGGTCGCTGAGATCATCGGGGTGGAGCGTCAGCCCATCAGCTATGAGACCGAAGGCAAGACCCGCCACATCACCGTGGGCCGCAAGATCCAGGGCGTGGTCCATCCGGTCGGCGGCAAGGATGCCGACGAGGATATCGTGATCACCAACACGCAATACTGGATGGGCCCCGATATCACGGTCGCCACCGCGACCAAGGGCAAGGTGCGCAGCCATGGCCGGGTCTGGGATTTCGACGGGCGCTCGGCCGAGATCTGCCAGATCGACTGGCACGGGCCAAAGTGATGATCTCGCCCGAATATGTGCGGGTCATGTCGCGCTATAACAGGTGGCAAAACAAGAGCCTCTATGGCGCGGCCGATACCTTGGACACGGCGGATCGGACACGTGACCGGGGCGCGTTTTTCGGCTCGATCCAGCGCACGCTTGGCCATCTACTATGGGGTGACACGATCTGGATGAGCCGCTTTGACGGCTGGGAGGCCCCCGCAGGCAGCATCGCCGAGAGCCCCTTGATGGTGCTTGACTGGGCCGCGCTGAAAACCGCCCGGGCGCAGGCCGATGCCCGGATCGTGGATTGGGGCGAACGGGTTCTGGCCCAGGATCTGGCCGGGGATCTGACCTGGTATTCGGGGGCCATGGGGCGCGAGCTGACGAAGCCCCGGGCGCTTCTTGTGATGCAGCTTTTCAACCACCAGACGCATCATCGTGGGCAGGTTCACGCCATGCTGACCGCCGCGGGCGCGCGCCCGGACGATACCGATCTGCCTTTCATGCCGGAGGATGCCTGATGGCGCTGATATCCCCGTCACGCCGCCTGCGCCGCACGCCGTTTTCCGACGGGGTCGAGGCGGCGGGCGTCAAGGCCTATACCGTCTATAACCACATGCTTCTGCCCACTGTGTTCCGCTCGGTCGAGGAGGATTACCACCACCTCAAATCGGCGGTGCAGATCTGGGATGTGTCCTGCGAACGGCAGGTGGAGCTGCGCGGCCCCGATGCGGCGCGGCTGATGCAGATGCTGACCCCGCGCGATCTGCGCGGCATGCTGCCGGGGCAGTGTTTCTACGTGCCCATCGTCGATGAAACCGGCGGCATGCTGAACGATCCGGTGGCCGTGAAACTGGCCGAGGATCGTTGGTGGATCTCGATCGCTGACAGCGATCTGCTTTATTGGGTCAAGGGCATCGCGCAGGGCTACCGGCTGGATGTGCTGGTCGATGAACCCGATGTCTCGCCGCTGGCCGTCCAGGGGCCGAAAGCCGATGACCTGATGGCGCGCGTCTTTGGCGACGGCGTGCGCGATATCCGGTTTTTCCGCTTTGGCTGGTTCCAATTTCAGGGCCGCGACATGGTGGTGGCGCGCTCGGGCTATTCGAAACAGGGCGGGTTCGAGATTTATGTCGAGGGCGGCGATATCGGCATGGCGCTGTGGAACGCGCTGATGGAGGCGGGGCGCGATCTGGGTGTGCATGCCGGCTGCCCCAACCTGATCGAACGCATCGAGGGCGGGCTGTTATCCTATGGCAATGACATGACCGATGACAACACGCCGCATGAATGCGGGCTTGGCCGGTTCTGCAACACCCATACCGCGATAGGCTGTATCGGGCGCGACGCGCTTTTGCGTGTGGCCACCGAAGGCCCGGTCAAACAGATCCGGGCGCTGGAGATCGCAGGCGGCCCGGTTCCGGGCTGTGACCGGCTCTGGCCGGTGCGGGCAGGCGACAAGGTGGTGGGGCATGTGAGCTCGGCCGCGTGGTCGCCCGATTTCAAGACAAATGTGGCCATCGGCATGGTGCGCATGACGCATTGGGATGCGGCAACCGAGGTCGAGGTGCAAACCCCCGATGGCGCGCGCGCGGCCGTGGTGCGTGAGAAATTCTGGATCTGAAGGAGAGATGTGATGAAAGCTCTGATCGTGCGCAAGGAGGGCGATGAAAAGCCCGTCGCAAGTGTCGAGGATATCGCCGAGGATATGCTGCCCGAGGCGGAAGTGACCGTCGCGGTCGATTATTCGACGGTGAATTACAAGGACGGGCTCTGCATTGGGCCGGGTGGTGGGCTGGTGCGCAAATACCCGCATATTCCGGGCATTGATTTTGCCGGAACGGTCGAGGCCTCTGCCGATGACCGCTACAAGCCCGGCGACAAGGTTGTGCTGACCGGTTGGCGCGTCGGTGAGGCGCATTGGGGCGGCTATTCGCAAAAGGCGCGGGTGCGCGCCGATTGGCTGGTGCCGCTGCCCGATGGTCTGAGCACGCGGCAGGCGATGGCCGTGGGCACTGCCGGTTTTACCGCGATGCTGGCGGTGATGGCACTTGAAGATCACGGGCTAACCCCTGGACATGGCGAGGTTTTGGTAACTGGCGCTGCCGGTGGTGTCGGATCGGTGGCAACCGCGATCCTGGCGGCGCGCGGCTATGATGTGGCCGGTGTCACGGGGCGCCCCGAACAGGCCGAGTATCTGAAATCGCTTGGCGCGAGCCGGATCGTGCCCCGCGAGGAACTGAACGAGACCACCAAGCGCCCGCTGGAGGCCGAGACCTGGACCGGCTGCGTCGATGCGGTGGGCGGCGACATGCTGGCCCGCGTGCTGGGGCAGATGAAATACGGTGCCTCGGTCGCGGCCGTGGGGCTGGCCGGTGGGGCCGGGCTGCCGACGACTGTCATTCCTTTCCTGCTGCGCGGTGTGAACCTTCTGGGCATCGATTCCGTGATGCAGCCCTATGACAACCGGGTCCGGGCCTGGAACCGCATCGCCGCCGATCTGCCGTTGGACAAATTGGAGGCTATGGTGACCCCGGCCACTTTGTCCGATCTGCCCGATCTTGGCCGCGCCATCCTGAAAGGCCAGGTCAAGGGCCGCGTCGTGGTCGATGTAAACGCCTGACGCGCCTGATCTTGACCCGGGCTTTGGTTGCCCTTAGGCCGGGTCTGTCCGCGCATGCGGGCTGCCGTTGAACCGCTTTGTCCCGTTCGCCGGCTCGGCTGGAAGACCTGCCAGGTTGGGGATCCCCCGCCCTGCGGGCCCCTGTTTCGAGACGGCACTGATGAAAGGTTCAACCCAGGATGACCACACTCGACATTGATTTCGTGCGCGCGCAGTTTCCGGCCTTTGGCGAACCTTCGCTTCAAGGCCAGGCCTTTTTTGAGAACGCCGGCGGCAGCTATACCTGCGCCCCGGTGATCGACCGGCTGACGCGTTATTACCATCAGCGCAAGGTGCAGCCCTATTCCGCCTATGAGGCCAGCCGTCTGGCGGGCGCGGAGATGGATGAGGCGCGCACACGCCTTGCCGCGATGCTGGGGGTCGAAACCGATGAGCTGAGCTTTGGCCCCTCGACCACGCAAAACACCTATGTCCTGGCCCAGGCCTTTCGCCAGCATCTGCGCCCCGGCGATGCGATTGTCGTGACAAATCAGGACCATGAGGCCAATTCCGGGCCATGGCGGCGGTTGGCGGCGGACGGGATCGAGATCCGCGAATGGCAGATGGATCCGGAAACCGGCCATCTCGATCTTGCGGGGCTTGAGGCGCTTTTGGATGACACGGTGCGGCTGGTGGCCTTCCCGCATTGCTCGAATGTGGTGGGCGAGGTCAACGACGTGGCCGCGATCTGCGCCATGGCGCGCGCGGCGGGGGCCTGGACCTGCGTCGATGGCGTGTCCTACGCGCCGCACGGGTTTGCCGATGTTGCCGCCTTGGGGGCCGATATCTACCTCTTCTCGGCCTACAAGACCTATGGCCCGCATCAGGGCCTTATGGTGATCCGCCGCGATCTTGGCATGGCGCTGCCCAATCAGGGGCATTTCTTCAATGAGGCAAGCCTCTACAAACGCTTTACGCCCGCAGGACCCGATCACGCGCAGATCGCCGCAAGTGCCGGCATGGCCGATTATATCGAGGCGCTTTCCGCCCATCACGGCGGGCCCGCCAGCGGTGCGGCGGCGGCGCGGTTTGCCCATGATCTGATGCGCGGCGCTGAACTGGCGCTGCTGGCCCCACTCCTGGACTACCTGTCGTCGAAAAATTCGGTGCGGCTGATTGGCGGGGCGGCGGCACAAAACCGCGCGCCCACGGTTGCCATGGCGTTGCAGGCCCCCGGCGAAGATGTGGCAGAGCGGCTTGCGCCCCTTGGCATCATGGCGGGGGGCGGTGATTTCTACGCGGTGCGGGCCCTGCGCGGCCTTGGCGTCGATCCCGATCACGGTGTGCTGCGGGTCAGTTTTACCCATTACACCCATGCCGATGAGGTCGACAGACTGATCACGGCGCTGGACCAGGTGCTGTAGCCGCCTTGACCGGTGCCCGCCGGGGGCTAGGTTGCCCGCCATGACCAACGCCCCCGTTCTCTACTGGATGCGCCGCGATTTCCGGCTGTCCGATAACCCGGCGCTTTTTGCCGCGCAATCCCGGCCCGTGATCCCGGTTTTCATCTGCGATGATACCGTCACCGGGTTGGGTGCCGCCGCGCGGTTTCGGCTGTCGCGCGCCATTGCCGATTTTGGTGAGCGGCTGGCCGGGCAGGGTGGGCGACTGATCCTGCGCCGGGGCGATGCGCTGGCCGTGCTGCGCAGCCTGGCCGCCGAAACCGGGGCAGGCGCGGTGATGTGGAACCGGCTTTATGACCCGACCGCCCGCGCCCGCGACAGCAAGGTCAAGACCGCGCTCAGGGCGCAAGGTCTGACGGTCGAGAGCCACAATGCGCATCTCTTGTTCGAACCCTGGACGGTCGAAACCGGCAGCGGCGGGCCTTACCGGGTCTATTCGCCGTTCTGGCGCACCGTGCGGGGCCGCGATCTGGACGCGCCGCTGCCCGCGCCGGGCCTGACTTGGCCCGCAACCTGGCCCGCCAGCGATGCCCTTCTGGATTGGCGGCTTGAGGCCGGGATGGGGCGCGGTGCGCGCGCTCTGGCCGGTCATCTGAGCCTGGGCGCGGCGGCGGCCGAGGCACGGCTGACCGCGTTTGTCGAGGACAAGCTGGCGCGCTATGGCGATGATCGCGACCGGCTGGACCGGGACGGGACCTCGGGCCTTTCCGAGCCGCTGGCGCTTGGCGAGATCAGCCCGCGGCGCTGCTGGCAGGCCGGATATGATGCGATGCAAAGCGGTGTGGCGGGGGCCGAGACCTTTCTCAAGGAACTGGTCTGGCGCGAATTTGCCTATCATCTGATGTTCCATTTCCCGACCCTGGCAGAGGCGAACTGGCGCAGCGATTGGGACCGTTTTCCCTGGCGCGGCGACAGCCCCGAGGCCGAACGCTGGCGGCGCGGGCAGACCGGGGTGGCGGTGATTGATGCCGCCATGCGCGAGCTTTACGTGACGGGCCGGATGCATAACCGGGCGCGGATGCTGGTGGCCTCATACCTCACCAAACACCTGATGACGGATTGGCGGGTCGGGCTTAATTGGTTTGCTGAGACGCTGATTGATTGGGATCCGGCCTCGAACGCGATGGGCTGGCAATGGGTGGCGGGCGCGGGCCCTGATGCCGCGCTTTTTTTTCGCATTTTCAACCCCGAGACACAGGCCGCGAAATTCGACCCGGAGGGCCGCTACCGGCAGCATTGGCTGCAAGGGGCCGGGGCGCAGGAATTTGCCAGCGCGGTGCCGTCCGGCTGGCTGCCCGATCCGCAGCGCCCGCCGATGATCGGCCTGGCCGAAGGGCGCGCCCGGGCGCTTGATGCCTATAAGGCGCTGCGGGGCTAACGCATTTCTCGGAAGACCCCAGACAGGATGCATCGCTTGCCACGTTGAAATCTTTGATGTCAGGCAGCGTTGAGTGATCCAGGTTTTTTTCCGAAAGGGTGATAGGGTCGCGGCCAGTCCGCGATCCTCGTCGGCCTCCAGCGGCAAGGTGGCGTGCGCGGCTTTGCCCGCCCTGACCCTACTGGCGCGGCGTCAGCACCGTCACGCCGATATTGCCCGCTGCCGCCAGCTCATTGTCCAGCGACATCGGGATATATTCACCGCGCCGCCAGAGCGCACCCAGATTGTCGTAATACCGGCTCAAAGGATGACCCGATTGACCGGTCGCGGTGATAAAGACCGAACTGTCGGGATCGGCGAAATCATAAACCCCGCGATAGCCCGCGCCCTGCACGTTCTGAAACGGGTTGGGCAGGGTGCCGGTCGTGGCCCCGCGATTGAGCGTGCTATCCCCGCCCGAGGTCGATTGCCGGATATTGACCGCCCACCCCAAGAGCCGCGATTGCCCCAAGACGGGGTGTTCCTGCACCGCGACATGGGCATCGCCCCATTGCCAGGATGCGATGTTGTCGCCGTAGCGTTCGATCAGGAATTGCAGCGCATCATCCAGCGCCAGCCGGGCAATATCGGTGCAGCTTTCGACGATGGTCGAGGGGCGGATATCGCACCAGGCCGCGGCCCCGTCGACATTGCGATAGACCCGTTCGACGAAAATCGGCTCCAATTGCTGAAACGCGCTGGCCAGCGGTCCCAGATCGTCCTGCACCAGGCGTTGTTGCAGCGCCCGCATCCAGGCCGCATAGATCAACGGCTCGGGCAGGTGTTCGTCCATCTCGCCATTCCAGGCGGCCAAGAGATCCAGCGCCTCCTGGCGGCGCGCCTCGACCGATCCCGGTTCGGCGGCCTGCGAGGTAAACCAAAGCTCGCGCCCGACCAGCGGCAACAGCGTGCGCGCGGCCGGTGACACGGTGTCAAGCTGCGCCTCGATGAAGCTGTCGCGGGTATGGACCTCGCGCGATTGCATCAGGTTTTCCCACCGCGTCACGCGCTGCGTATCGCCCCAGTTAAAGCTTACATTCAGCGGAAATTCCCGCTCGACGATGCGGTTATTGGTGTTGCCCAGAATGCCGCCCGGCGGATCAACGAACCGCGGGTTGGCGAAATACTGCGTCATGCCCTGCCAACGGTTGCCGGCCACCCAGCCCTGCGACGGAATGCGCCCCTGGCCCTGTTGTTCGCGCAACCGCCAGGGCATCCAGCCGATCACCTGCATCGCCACACGCTCGGCGGTGGCGAGCGTCAGTACCTGGCTCGGCGCGACGAAATATTGTCCCGCCGCCTGCGCCGCCTCGATGGTTTGGGCCTGCATCAGTTCACGACCCGCGCGCATCGAGGTGTTTTCATCGGTGAGCGCCGTCCAGGCCATCGACATGACCGAGCCCGCCGGCGTGATGGTGCCCAGGTTCCATTGATTGCCGGGTATGACGGGGCCGTTTTCCGTCCAGCGCATGGTGATGGTGACCGGCGCGGCATCAGCCACGTTGATGATCGAACGGCGGGTCTCAAACGCGGCCCAGCCATCGGGCGTGCGATACTGTTCGGGGTTATCGGGGTTCACCTCTTCGACATAGAGGTCGATATCGTCCATATAGGAAGAGGTCAGCCCCCAGCCCAGAACATCGCTGCGCCCCACCATGATCAGCGGCATGCCCGGGATGCTGCCGCCGATAACACCACCCGAGCTCAGCTCCAGACGCGCGAGATACCATAAGGTCGGGGCCGTCAGCCCCAGATGCGGATCATTGGCCAAAAGGCTTGCGCCGGTGGCTGATCGGCTGCCTGCGGCAGCCCAAGCATTCGAGGCACCCGCCAGGCCGGGGCCCGCGCCGGGGAAAAGCGGGTCGCGCGGCAGCGTCTCGGTGTTTGCGGCAAAGCGCGGAACGGTCGGGAAAAGGGCCGAGTATTCCGGCAATGCGGCCACCGCCGCGCCGATCGGGTCGGGCAGGATATCGGCCAGCCGGGCGGGATCATTGAGCGCCAGTGAGGTCCGCGCGCGCAGAATTTCGGCCTCCTGCTGGCCGGTCATTTGCAGCGCCATGAGGTTCATGAGGGCAATGGAATCGGCCGGCCGCCAGGGCGCGATTTCGGGCGAAAACAGCAAAAGCTCAGGCGCGCCCCGGCCCAGTGCCTCATCGGCAACCAGTTCCAGCCAGGCATTCACGCCCGCCGAATAGGCCTCCAGCATGGCCAGCGTCTCGGGATCCTGGGCCGCGACCGACCGGTTGGCCAACCCGTAAAGATCGAGCCGGCGCAGCAGCGTGTCGATCTGCAGGGTGCGGGTGCCAAACAGTTCCGACAGGCGGCCCTGCACGGTGCGCCGCATCATCAGCATCTGCCACAGCCTGTCCTGGGCATGCGCAAAGCCCAGGCCGTAATACACATCCTGATCGTTTTCGCCGTAGATATGGGGCACATTCGCGTTCGAGCGCACGATATCGACGCGCGCCTCAAGCCCTGGCACGCTCCAATCCGCGTCATAATCGGGGATCGAGCGCGAAAACACCCAATAGGCCAGCAAAACCGTGGCCACCGACAGCGCCAGAGCCACGGATACAATACGGATCATCCAGCGCAGAAATACGGCCATGTCCTGCCTTCGATTATGGACCGAGTCGGGGGAACAGGCCGGACCCTACCCCGCCCGCACAGCCTTGCAAAGAGATGAGGCGGCCCGAAAGCCGCCCCAAGCGTCTAATCGGCTGTTTGCCGGTGTCACGGCAGAATGCGGCTATAGCGCTGGCCTTCCAGCGTTGCGCCGGCAATCAGCCCGGCCTGACCGAAGACCACGCCGATAACGGGGCTCAAGAGGCTGGTGGTGTCGGTGCCCAGATTGCCACCCTGTCGGTTCACCGCATATTCGATATCGCCGCCCACGACCCAGCCCGAGGAATAGCGGAAATCGCGCAGCGATTCTTCGGTCATGAAAAACAGCGCATGGGCATATTGCTGTGCCCCGAT
>Ga0316207_10004850_pt1 | contig 11422 bp, 10 predicted proteins | sample 6weekpyrite_MG_FD_204943 | JGI IMG/M metagenome (GOLD analysis project Ga0316207, IMG submission 204943) | Microbial mat bacterial communities from mineral coupon in-situ incubated in ocean water Damariscotta River, Maine, United States -... | ecosystem: Environmental > Aquatic > Marine >...
TTCGACGGTGACTTCAGGCGTGATAGATCGTCTAATCAGGCCCTCCATGTCTCTGATGACCTGGTTTACTTCAATGACAGAAAGTTGAGTGAGTTCTTTACGTGAGAAACTGAGAAGTTGCCGGGTTAGGTCAGCGGCTCGTTGGGACGCTTTTTTAATGCTACCAATTCTTTTCATAGCTTTTGCATTGGCAGAGATGTCGTGCTCCAGGAAACTGGTGTTGCCAATTATGATGCTCAGAATATTGTTGAAGTCATGCGCGATGCCTCCAGCCATCTGGCCGATAGCATCCATTTTTTGGGAGCGACGTAAGGCTTGTTCAGCTTGCTTTCGTTCGGTTATGTCGGTGGATATTCCGCAGATTGCATAGGTCTCACCTGAGGTGTTTTTCAGCGGAAATTTGATGGAAATATAGGTAAGCTCGCCACCATCGAAAGGTACGGTTTCTTCAAACTCCAGCACGGCATTTGCTTCTAATGCTTTGAGGTCGTTGCTACGAAAGATATCTGCGATGCCCTTTGGAAAAAAATCATGGTCGGTTTTGCCTTGGATCTCACCGTGCGAATAGCCAAACCGTTTTTCATACATTCGATTAGTAAACAGGTAATGTCCGTTCAAGTCCTTTATGTAGATGACAGAGGAGGTATTGTTGAGAAGGTCACGCTTTTGCTGTTCGCTTTCCTGCAATGCCTGGTTGGCTTGTGTCAGCTCAACAGTGCGGTCTTTTACCCGTTGTTCCAATTTCTTGTTGGTCGTTTGCAGGGCGTCGAGAAGAAAAAGGTTGTCGTATTTGACCGTCATCATATTTGCAATATGATTCAGTAGTGTCGACACAGCGGCAAAATGCGCGTTATCCACGCTGCTATCCATGAACAGGAACACCCCTTTTGGTATATCCATCGTTTTGAAAGGGATTAATACGGCGGCGGCTGGCTGAAACTGGCTGTCATTAAAAGTGCAACTTAAACTCCGTAGATCTGTTACAAGAACAGGGCCATGTTCTAGGTTTTCTTCAATTTCACGGTTTATTTCTATTGGATAGCCAATACTCGGTAAATTGGAAAAAGAGGTGTAAGTGGTCATTTCCTCGAGTTTGGTACCGGTTAACCTACCACAACTGCAAAAAGGAATGTTTTTGAGAATTGCTATGTGTTCAAGGCAGCGGGTGACCATGTCAATGCCGTTTTGCTGTTCCTGAATCGTTTCTGAAATCAGGCCGGTCAACAGTGAATCTTCTGCTCTTTCTGTCAGTTGTGCATTTTCTTCGACTAATACACGAAGCTGATTTTCGAGGGATTGTATTCGCGATTGCAGATCATTCGTCATTAATGAGTGAACCAAAAAATGTTGTTAATTCGATGGCGACCAGTTCCGGTTCATCCTCTTGTATAAAATGACCCGCATTTGGAATTCTGACGAGTTTTGCGTCCGGAATAGTGTTCGCAAGTTTTTCAGAAATGGTCTCGCTGAGATATAGGTCTTCTTCTCCCCTTATGATTAGAGTCGGAATCTTCAGTTGAAGCAGTTTGTCTTCGATTTCAACCAGGTTGTTGTTATCAAGGCTCGCGGCAAAATGCAGAAAAGCTTTCCTGCCTTCTTTCGTTTTTAATGGTTCTAAAAAATAACCGAGAAGTTCGTCTGTAAAGTTTTTTGTTTGATGCAGACCTCTTTTGATAACCAATCGCAGTGCGCCCATGTCCAGCGCTGCCATTGCCAGTTGACGAATAACGGGGGTGCGAATGGCGATGATGGGCTGTACAGGCCAGAAATCGTAAGCAACGGAATTGATGAGGGTCAGGCTAAAGAGTTTTTCGGGAAAGTTAACGGCAACTATTTGGGCAATGCCACCCCCTACATCGTGTCCGACAAGGTGGACCTTCGAAAACCCGGTTTTTTCTAGAAAACTGTTTATCAAAGCAGCCTGATTTTTGATTGAATATGATTCTTCAATATTTTTACCTGAAGTGCCGCAGCCTGGAAGGTCAAGCCCTATGATCTGGTATTTCTTTTCCAGCAAAGGGACGATGTTTCTCCAGATAAATGAATAGGTTGTTATGCCATGCAAAAACAAAATCGGTTCGCCTTGGCCTGTTACGAAATAGGCAATTTCCATATTTCTTATTTGGCAGGTAGACCGTGTAAGCGCTTGCATGTTTTGTTAAACCGTTTAGCTATAGGTATAAAACGTATATTTGATGAAACAGCTTATCAAGATAGGAGCGATTTCGCACCCTTTCCAAGAGGATTGCTTGCTAACGAATACCCCTGAAAATGGCTAGCCAGCGGCCGATGCGCAGCAAGCTTGAAAGTGTTGCTGCCACGTAAGTCATCGCAGCGGCACGAAGGATTTTTTTTGCCGCCGGAAGTTGTTTGGTATTGAGGTAGTTGCCCTTGTCGATGATCGGCAAGGCTTTATTAAAGCTGGCATCCCATTCCATAGGCAAGATAATAAGCTGCAAAAGCACTGATATCAGCAGCGCGACCAGGCCCGCTCCGATGCTCAAAAAACCGATGTGAGGTAATTTGAATATCGCGATCAGAACGGGGCTTAGCCCAATAAAAGAAAGCGATATTTTTTCGATCATCTGCGCCAGCGGGGTATACTTTTCCCTTAGTTTGGTAATGGGTTCATTAAAGTGGTACTGAATGGCATGACCGGTTTCGTGTGCGGCAATGGTCACTGCACTGATCGAGCGACCGTCATAGATGGCCGGGCTCAGACGAATAATTTTTTCCTGAGGCGAATAATGATCCTGGTGTGGTTCGCAACGTTCGACCTTGACATCGCTTAACGCAAAGCGTTGTATGAGATGCTCTGCGAATTCAGCACCGGTACCGGGTAGGTCAGGAATTTCACGGCTGTATTTTCGGATTGTAATGTTAACCCAAATACTGGGAGTAATGATTGCAACTATTAGTGTAAATACAATTAGATACAGCATATTTATAACAAATCACATTAATTTATAGGGCTTTATATGTATACGCTAACCGTCCAGCCTCGTTTTTCTGAAACGGATGCGCTTGGTCATCTTAATAATACAACTTTGCCGGTCTGGTTTGAGCAGGCTAGAACACCCATTTTTAAACTATTTGTACCCACTTTGGCAATAAATGACTGGAATCTGATTTTGGCCAAAACAGAGATTGAGTTTGTTCGCGAGATTTTTTATGGACACGATGTGAAAATAAAAACCTATATAGAGCATTTGGGCAATAGTTCGTTTGTAGTCTATCAAGAGGTTTGGCAGCAACAGCAATTAGCCGCGAAAGGGCGTGCGACGATGGTGCATTTTGATCACGATACAAAAAAATCCATGTCGATTCCAGATGCGATCAGAAAAGTGCTGAGTGAGCATTTGGTCGAGAAAAAATGATACCGATGATTTTGTGTTATTTAGGCGGGTTGTGAGTACGCTATGTTTGAAATTCTTGAAAGAAAGGTTGAATACTGCTTGCGTTTGGCTGAGCGACGGTTTGATAGGCCGTTCAAGTATGAACGAGTCGAAGTCAATATTCGTGGTCGAGCGGCGGGTCAGATTCGTTTTGATCGCCGTTCGTGTGTCGGACAGTTGCCGGTACTCAGGTTTAATCCTGCTATGTTAGCGTGTTACGGTATGGAATTTGTTGATGAGGTGGTTCCGCATGAATGTGCTCACCTGGTCGCCTATAGCTTATTTGGTTTTAAGATAAAGCCACACGGGCCACAGTGGAAGTCGCTAATGCGCGACTTGTATCAGCTTGAGCCTTTGGTGACGCATCGTTTCGAAGTACCTGAGCGGAAAAAGCGACGTTATTTTCCGTACGTCTGTTGTTGCGATAACAAGGTGCACGAGCTGACTGCAATTCGCCATAACCGCGTGATGCGACAGCAGGCACACTATTTATGCAGAGCCTGCGGTAGCAAGCTCATACAGATCGAGAAAGAAGCCGTAATTTGAGAGTGTTTTTATATCACCAGGAAATCAAGCCTGGCCAATCATTGAGAAGTTGTCGGAATTAGCGTTCCAGTTTGTCGAACTTTCCTGCAACCCCATCCCATTCTTCGGCATCTGCAGGTGGGGCTTTTTGCTCGGTGATGTTTGGCCAGGTCTGACAAAGCTCGGCATTGACTTCGATAAATTTGACCTGATCTGCCGGTAGTTCATCCTCAGAGAAAATCGCATTTGCAGGGCATTCAGGTTCGCACAGCGCGCAGTCAATGCACTCATCAGGGTCGATGACCAGAAAATTTGGCCCCTCATAAAAACAGTCCACCGGACATACTTCAACGCAGTCAGTATATTTGCATTTAATGCAGTTTTCGGTCACAACGAAAGTCATAGAGTGTTCCCAGAGTCAGATTTAGAAGGGGCGGTATTTTAAGGCTTGCTGTTAAAGGGTTCAAGTTTTTAAAATTTCTATACCTGCTTTTTAAGTTCATATAGCGCATCTAGAGCTTGTCTGGGGCTTAGCGCATCTGGATCCAGTTCGCGAAGGTGCAATTCTAGAGCCGAGGGTTCACTGGCGAACAAATCGCTTTGAAAACCGGCTATTTCGGTTATTGCGTTGTCTTGTTTTGGCGTCTGTTTACCCATGCTATGATCGTCATTTTCCAGCTCAAGCAAACGTTCCTTTGCCGCGTGGATCACGGGGTCGGGAACACCAGCCAGTTTGGCGACCTGTAAGCCATAACTCTGACTGGCAGCGCCATCTTTGACGTTATGCAGAAAAATGATTGAATCATCATGTTCGGTGGCGGTGAGGTGGACGTTGCTTGCGGTGGCAACTTCCGTCGGAAGCTGGGTCATTTCAAAATAATGTGTCGCAAACAGGCTATAAGCTTTGATTTTGGTTGCCAGATGCAAGGCACTTGACCAAGCCAGCGACAGACCATCAAAGGTGCTAGTGCCTCTGCCGACTTCGTCCATCAGAACTAAACTGTGTTCAGTGGCATTGTTCAGAATGTTGGCCGTTTCAGTCATTTCCACCATGAAGGTTGAGCGTCCACCTGCGGTGTCATCGGCGCTGCCCATACGGGTAAATATCTGATCGACCGGCCCTAACACTGCTTTGGCTGCCGGTACAAAACTGCCGGTACCCGCCAGCAAAACAATCAATGCCACCTGGCGCATGTAAGTGGATTTACCACCCATGTTGGGGCCCGTGATGATCAGCATTTTTCGCTGGTTATCCAACAATAAATCATTCGGCACAAATGGCTCGGAGATTAACTGTTCAACCACGAGATGCCGACCTTCCTCGATTAGAATTTGTGCGTGATCACTAAAGCCGGGTCGATTCAGATTGAGATTCTGAGCGCGCTCTGCAAAGTTACACAGGACGTCCAGTTCGGATAATCCCTGGGCAGAATTTTGAAGCTCGATCAGTGAATCATTGAGCCGATCGATAATGGCTTGGTAGAGCGCTTTCTCACGGCTCAGAGCACGGCTTTTACTGCTCAGCGCTTTATCTTCGAAGGCTTTCAGTTCCGGCGTGATAAATCGCTCGGCATTCTTAAGTGTCTGGCGTCTGACATAGCGTTCAGGTGCTTTTTCTGACTGGGATTTGCTGATTTCGATAAAATAGCCATGCACGCGGTTATAGCCGACTTTTAAAGTCGATAATCCGGTTTCATCTCGTTCCTGTTGTTCCAGGTCGATTAGAAACTGTCCTGCGTTATCGCTCATGTTTCTAAGCGCGTCCAACTCGGCATCGTAGCCTTCTTTGATCACGCCACCGTCGCGAATGACCATGGGTGGGTTTTCAATGATTGCGCGGTCTAGCCAGTCGGAAATCTCCGGGTGCTCAGCGATGTTGTCGCGTAATATTGCGATTCGATGCGCCGTTAGTGGCGATAATTCGTGTTGGATAGCGGGTAACAATATCAAGGTGTCACGCAGCCGGGATAGATCGCGCGGGCGGGCTGAACGCAAGGCCACCCGCGACAATATGCGTTCAACATCGCCCACTTTTTTCAGAATATCCTTAACAGGTTCATAGTGATAATTATCAAGCAGTTCCGCCACGGCGTCTTGTCTAGCTTCGATGATGGAACGGTTGGTCAACGGTTGATTCAGCCATCTTCGCAACAAGCGGCTGCCCATCGCGGTGCTGCATTTGTCTATCACCCAAACCAGAGTGTGCAGGCTGTCTCCTGAGAGGTTGGTATCGATCTCAAGGTTTTTACGACTTGCCGCATCCAGCAAAATGCTGTCGCTACGCGTTTCTTTGATTAAACGGCGAATATGCGGCAGTGCGTTTCGCTGGGTGTCTTTGGCATATTGCAACAAGCAACCCGCCGCTTGAACAGCAAGTGGAATAGACTCACAACCAAAGCCGCTTAGGTCACGAGTATTAAAGTGGCCGGTGAGCAGTCGTTCGCTGCTGTCCAGATCAAATAACCATTCTGCCTGACGACGAATTCCCGAAAATGATTCCAGACTGGATTCGTAAGGAAACGCGTCACTTATCAGTAATTCCGCCGGGTTTAGTCTTTGTAATTCTCCAACCATCTCAAGTAGTGAGCTTGTGTGTGTGACACAAAACCGGCCACCGCTTAAATCGAGCCAGGCGATGCCAAATTGTTCATCGGCGTTAAAATGCACCGCGCACAGCAAATTGTCCTGCTTTGCGTCTAAAAATGCTTCATCTGTCAGCGTTCCTGGCGTGACAACACGCATTACTTTACGTTCAACCGGTCCCTTCGACGTAGCCGGATCACCTATCTGTTCGCAGACAGCAACGGATACCCCCGCACGCACCAGTTTTGCAATGTAGTTCTCAGCCGCATGAAAAGGCACTCCCGCCATAGGAATAGGCTCACCGCCAGACTTGCCACGAGCCGTCAACGTAATGTCGAGTAGCTCAGAGGCAAGTTTTGCATCGCCAAAAAAAAGCTCATAAAAGTCACCCATACGATAGAATACCAGTTCATTTGGATGCTCCTTTTTGAGCTTGAGGTACTGCTGCATCATCGGGGTATGCATATTATTGTCTGTCATTGTAGATTGGCTGCTAGTGGTTATGTTTGAGTCTATATCTGTAAAAGTTACAATACGTTACGCGATATTGTTTCTGCTGTAAGTGTGTCATTCTGCAGCGATAATGGTTCGCATTATCACCTAATAAATTGAATAATGCGTGATTCTAGCAAACCACTTGATGCACTCACAGTCAAACGTCACAAAGAAGGTTTTTTAGGAATTCTGTAATTCGAATTCTGTAATTCTGTAATTCTGGGGACAGTTTACTCAATTGAAAATATTTAGTAATTTTGTTCGTGTTAAAACATGGAAAAAGGAACTTAACCGTGGCAAGGATGCCAAGATTGGTGGTGCCGGGTTATCCGCATCACGTTACCCAGCGCGGCAATCGCCGCATGAAAACATTTTTCTCTGAGCGCGACTATCAAGCCTATATTGATTTTTTACAGGAGGGGATGAAATTGTCTGGCACAGAAGTTTGGGCGTATTGTTTGATGCCGAATCACGTCCACTTTATTGTCGTGCCCAATAGGGAGGATAGTCTGTCGAAACTGTTTCGACATGTGCATCGTCATTATTCCAGGATGATAAATTTTCAGGAAAAGTGGAAAGGCCACTTGTGGCAAGAGCGCTTTCATTCTTTTGTTATGAACGAGCAGCATTTAATTGCCAGTGTTCGTTATGTTGAGTTAAACCCGGTCAGAGCTAGACTTTGTGCGCGCGCAGAGGAATGGCAATGGTCAAGCGCGTTGGATCATCTTGGTCTCCGTAGTTCGACGTTTGTGAATACAGAAGCCATGCTAGAACGAATACTGGACTGGAATGCATATTTGAATGAAGGTGAGGAACGAACTCAACTGGAGGCCATTCGACGCCAAACACGAACAGGCAGGCCGTCGGACGAAAAAGAATTTCTGCTAGAGCTCGAACGTTTGACGGGTTATGAACTGAAAAAGAAAAAACCGGGGCCAAAGAAAATTAATTAAGTAAACTGTCCCCGGAATTTTCCCTTTATTTTTTTAAACGGACATAGTGGTGTGAAAGAGAAGTTTGGCAGTACAATGACCTTGGGGGTTGGTTGCTAAATACGCAAAAGATTGTGCGCGCAGAAGAATATTTTATAAAAGTTGGACTAATATAGATTCAATGGCAAGTTTGGGTTGTACAAGGTAAGCAGGCTTAGAAGGGGAGAGGTCATAATATGAAAAATCCGATGATTGCTGATAACAAACCCGTCAAAGTGGACTTGACTAAAGGGCAGGAATACCACTTCTGCACCTGTGGTCGCTCAAAAAGCCAACCCTTTTGTGATGGTTCGCATGTGGGGAGTAACTTTGCCCCGCGAGTAATTGTATCCGAGAAAGGGGGGGAGGCTTGGCTGTGTGCTTGCAAGCATACGGGAAACTCTCCTTATTGTGATGGCACTCACAAGCAATTTAGCAAGGATCAAGTGGGGCTAGAAGGCCCTGGTATTGATGGAGAGAAAAGCTTAATACCCACTGCAAAAGCTACCCACGAAGAACCTACAGTAGAGTTGATTCACCAGCTGGCAAGAGAAGGTTTGAGTAAGTTGGGCCATCATGGTCCGATGACGGCAATGGGGGTTCCGGGAAAGGAGTTACCCAAATGGGACGATATTCAAATCATGGCTGCACAGTTGCATCATCAGCCTTTATTGGAAGATGTTTCCGTAAACACTGAACTCGTTATTGGTCCAGAGAGTAAAAAACCCTTACGGCTTGATATTCCCCTCATTATCTCGGATATGAGCTTCGGCGCGCTGTCAGAAGAGGCTAAAGTCGCGATGGCTACCGGCGCGGAAATGTCAGGAACGGGGATATGTTCAGGTGAAGGAGGTATGTTGCCAGAAGAACAACAGGCAAGTAGTCGCTATCTCTATGAATTGGCCAGTGCGAAGTTTGGTTACCAGGAAGCTCTTTTAAACAACATACAGGCGTTTCATTTTAAAGGTGGTCAAGGAGCTAAAACAGGTACGGGAGGACACCTTCCTGCTGCAAAAAATATAGGCAAAATCGCCAGCGTAAGGGGTATTGAAGAAGGGACCGAGGCGATCTCACCTCCTACCTTTGAAGATATGCATTGCCCGGCTGATTTCAAGAGATTTGCGGATCGAGTGCGTGAGGTTAGTGGGGGAATTCCCGTTGGCTTTAAATTGAGTGCAAACCATATTGAACGAGATATAGAGTTTTCGCTGAAGGCCGGTGCGGATTACATCATACTCGATGGTCGTGGCGGTGGTACTGGTGCTGCTCCAGCCTTATTTAGGGATCACATAAGCGTCCCGACTATTCCTGCTTTGGCTCGGGCTAGGCATTATCTCGACAAACGCGGAATGAGTGGCAGAGTAACTTTGATCATTACTGGTGGGCTGCGTGTGCCAAGTGATTTTATAAAGGCATTGGCCTTGGGGGCTGATGGGGTCGCGATAGCCAACAGTGCTATGCAGGCAATCGGGTGCATCGCTGCTCGAATATGCAATAGCAATAACTGTCCTGCAGGTATTGCGACACAGAAACCGGAACTGCGTGAACGTATGCACGTTGATGTAGGGGCGCAGCGATTAAGCAATTTCCTATTATCATCAACCACACTGATAGAGGTGATGGCTAGAGCGTGCGGACACTCGCATATAAATCAATTTAGTAAAGAGGATTTGGCGAGTTGGCACTTTGACGTTGCCAAAATGGCGGGAATTGAATATGCGGGATATGATGCCCGCCGTTGAATAGGACATGAGTAAGCATTCAGGCACTTCTAAGGGGGTAAATCACAAAGAAGGCTTGTGATTTACCCCCTTACTTATCTGCCCAATAAACTAGATTTTAAGTGGATCAGAATGGGCCTTCTACCAATTAAGCTATTTTTTTGGAGAAAAGAGGCGACGGTCAGTTCCTTTTTCATAAACTCACTGAGGTCGAGAATACCGTCGCTCCAGGCGACGAAGGAAAATGACTGCAGGAATGGAAATGATCAAGAAGAAGACGCCGACCATCGTCATAGGTTCAAGGTAGCGATAACTATAATTGGCAACACTGCGGGCCTGATTCATGAGTTCCAAAACGGTAATCGCTGACAGTAACGGGGTTTCTTTGAACATGGCGACAAAATAATTTGCGAGCGCCGGGATCATGGGTGGAATCGCTTGTGGCACGATAATGTGGGTCCAGGTTTGCCGGGAGGTGAAATTACATGCCTTTGCTGCCTCCCATTGCCCTTTGGGAACATTGTCGATACCCGTTCGGTAAACTTCAGCCGTGTAGGTGCTGTAATGAACTCCCAAGCCAATCACGCCTGCGACCATCGGTGACAAAAGAATACCAATGTCAGGCAGAATAAAAAACAAGAAATAGAGCTGTACCAACAACGGCGTACCGCGAATGAATTCAACAAAAAAGCGGGTCGTGCGACTAATGATCTTTCTTGGGCTGCGGCGGGCAATCGCGAATCCCAGGCCGAGAAGCATGGATAAGATGCTGCCCATAATCGTCGCTTGTATCGTTATAACAACGCCATCGTAAAGCTGTGGCAATATTTTTAAGACGAAATTCCAGTCCCACTCCATGATTGCCGCCTATGCTTTGGTCACGTCCAGCCCTTGTGACAACTTTCGCTCTAATCCACGAACGCCAGTTGAAATCACCAGAGACATAGCAAAATAGAGCGCTAAAATTGTCAGAAATGGGATCGCCGTATCGCCGGTCTGAGAGCGAACAACCTGTGCCTGAAATGTCATATCGGAAATTGAAATCAAGGACACAACAGCCGTCGCTTTAAGAAGTTCGATTGCGTTGTTGCCAAAGGTTGGCAGCATTAGGACAAAGGCTTGCGGTAAAATTATGTAGCGCATCTTTTGCCAGGCATTGAAGTTAAGCGCGACGGTGGCTTCATGTTGCTCGCGGGGAACGGCCAGAATGGCGCCGCGAACAACTTCCGCCCCATAGGCGCCGACATTAAGGCCAAGTACGAGCACGCCACAGAAAAACGGACTAAGTGGGATGCCAATGAGAGGAAGCACGAAGAAAGCCCAAAACAGTTGAACAAAGATCGATACTCCCCGGAAAAATTCAATGTATGTCGTTGCTAAGGCACGAATGGTAAAGCGCTTCGATAACCTCCCAAGACCCGCCGCAAAGGCCATGAATAAGGCGAGCGCACACCCAAGTATCGTCAATTCGACGGTGGTCACAGCGCCCTTCAAAATTAAGCCGATATAACCTTGCCAATGATCCATGAAATGTTCCTTAAGACAATTTAGTGGGGGACTCTCTAGCTTCTATGGTTGAAGGCTTTCTACCCTCTATGGTTGAAGACTTTCTACCCTCTATGGTTGAAGACTCTCTATCTCAGTTGGTTGAGGTCTCTTTACCTAACCGGTTGGGGACTCCCGTAGGCGGAGAGCCCCCGATTCTTCCGGCTAATTTATTATTTTGCCGCAC
>Ga0316207_10004851_pt1 | contig 11422 bp, 6 predicted proteins | sample 6weekpyrite_MG_FD_204943 | JGI IMG/M metagenome (GOLD analysis project Ga0316207, IMG submission 204943) | Microbial mat bacterial communities from mineral coupon in-situ incubated in ocean water Damariscotta River, Maine, United States -... | ecosystem: Environmental > Aquatic > Marine >...
CATTTCTTTCGTTTCACGGTGCGCTGTAATAAACTCTTCTATAGGATGACAGATTGCCCTTAAATATCTACCAGTATGCGCACCCATTTTTCTACCAACCAGATCAAGAGCCTGAATACCGTTAGTTCCTTCATAAATCTCGCATATTCTTGCATCTCTTGCATATTGCTCAATGCCTTGCTCTTTTATATATCCATGACCACCAAAAACTTGCATAGCAAGATTAGCAGCTTTAGTTCCCTCCTCAGTTAGATATGATTTTATTATAGGAGTAACAATTTGGACAAAATCATCAGCATCTCTTTTTTCACGTTCATCTTTACCATTATTCTTTAAATCAAGATTAAGTGCTGTCCAAAGTGCCAAGATTCTGGCCCCTTCAGTGAAGGATCTCATAGTAAGAAGCATTCTCCTGACATCAGGATGAACATAAATAGGATCAGCCTTTTTATCAGGGAATTTATCTCCGTTTAAAGCTCTGCCCTGCAAACGTTCCCTTGAATAATCTAACGCATTTTGATAAGAAACCTCACCAACACCAAGACCTTGCATACTTACCATGAATCTTGCCTCGTTCATCATGGTAAACATTCCCTGCATTCCCTTATTTGGTTCACCAACCATCCAACCAATTGCACCATCATAATTCATAACACAAGTTGGAGAAGCATGGATACCCATCTTATGCTCTATTCCTCCGCAACTAACTTTATTGCGTTCACCAATTGTACCATCTTCATTAATCATAAACTTTGGAACAACAAATAAACTTATTCCCTTTATGCCAGCAGGTGCATCTGGAAGTCTGGCAAGCACAAGACCTATAATATTTTCCGCCGCATCATGCTCACCACAAGATATAAATATTTTTGTACCAGTTATATTATAACTTCCATCATCATTCGGTATAGCTTTTGTTGTATTAAGACCTAAATCTGTTCCACTTTGTGGTTCAGTTAGACACATTATACCCGACCATTCTCCCGTTGTTAGTTTAGGTAAATATGTATTTTTTTGCTCATCTGTTCCAAAAATATGAAGGGCAGAATATGTGCCATGAGTAAGACCCGGGAAAAGTCCAAATGAGAGATTTGATGAACAAATCATTTCAATTAAAGGAGTATTAACTATATTCGGAAGACCTTGACCACCATATTTTGTATCACATGCAAGAGACCCCCAACCTGACTCAACATATGTTTGATATGCTTCTTTATAACCCGGAGCTAAAGTTACTTCTCCATCTTCAAATTTAAGACCATCTTCATCGCCTGTTTTATTAATTGGAAACAAAACTTCCTCGCAAAATCTTGCCCCTTCATCAATTATAGTTTCAATAAGGCTTAAATCATCCAGACCAGATATTTTCTCTGAATATTTCTCAATTTCCAACCACTCATTCATGGCGAATTTAAAATCTCTAATTGGCGCTTTATATATTGGCATTATTTTCCCCTCTTCTAATTTCTTAGTGGCTTACCTGTTTCCAGCATATGCTCTATTCTATCAAGTGTATCAGGATTCTTCAGAAGTCCATCGAATTGCTCAACCTCAAGATCGAGCATATCCTGTTCTGTTATTTCCTCAGTTATATCGGTTTTTCCACCACTTAAAATATACCCAACAGCGGTTGATACTACTACATCATGCGGAGTAGCCTTACCAGATTTGGCAAAGGATTTAATTCCCATATCAAATGCCACTCTTGCTGTTTTCCCCGGAAGACTTATAGAATAAGTTTCTGGCGTTTTATAATCTTCAGATAATTCAATACATAATTCTTTTGCATCAGCAATTAATCTCTTACGGTTCATAGTTATACGAGATTTTTCATTTAATATCAGCATATCACGAGCTTCCTCAGCTGATTTAGCTACTTTTGCAGTACTGATATTCATGAATGACTTTTGCAGTGCAGGCATAGTATTAGCTGTTTTTACAGGACTAATAAAAGAGAACCATGCTCCAAATTTGCTAGCCAGACTATCTTCTTCTGCTCGTTGTTTTAAATGTCTGTAAACTATTTCTTTACATCCTCCCCAACCGGGAACAAGACCAACACCAACCTCAACAAGTCCAGTATATAATTCTACATGAGCTTGTACAGCATCACTATGTAGCAATATTTCGCATCCACCACCAAGGGCTAAACCAGTTGGAGCAGCAACTACAGGAAATGGAGCATATTTAAGTGCCATATATGTATCTTGACCTTGCTTGATAAAATCCTTCAACATTTTCCAAGAAGCAAGATTTGCAGCAAATAAAGCAAGACCTATATTCGCTCCAGCACAGAAATTATCCGAATCATTTGCTATGACCAGACCTTTATAATCTTTCTTAACTATTTCAATTGATGTATTAATCATCTCCATAGTTTGCGGATCTATAGAATTCATTTTTGTTGTAAATTCCAAGCAGGCAACTCCATCACCAATTTCCCACAAAGATGCAGATGGGTTTTTAGCAATTGGTTTTGATCTTCTTTTTACATCTGCCAGATTAAATGCTGTTTTATCAAATTCAATTTTTTGATATTCACCAGATAAAGTCATATAAGATTTAAGACCATCTTCTTCAGCATATAATGGCTTACTATTTGCAGCTCTTAATATTTCAGGGATATCAAATCCTTCTTCAGATAATTTTGAAGTAAACCACTCTACACCTGATGTTTCCTTATTTCCAAACCTGTCTATTAATTCAAAAGGACCGAATTTCCAATTATAACCAGCCTTCATCGCCTCATCTACAGAATTTATATCATCTGCAATCTCAGGAATTAAGGACGCAGCATATAATAAAGTATCCCTTAAAACTGCCCATGCGAATTTTCCTCCTTCATCATCATACTCAACTAAATTACGAAGACCTAGTTTAGCTGATTTTACACTCTCTAATGATGCTTTTATAGAAGGAGCATATTCTCCGTCTGCCAGATTAATGGATTCTTTTACTTTCTTGCCACCTTCTTTATTTAATCTATAGAACCCGCCTTTACCTTTACGACCTGTGTAGCCGTCTGTAATCATTTTAGATATAAGCTCAGGCTGATCATATATTTTTAGGAATTCATCATTATTATCCAACGTATCAGAAAAAGATTTGGCAATAAGCGGCATAAGATCAATGCCGATTAAATCCAGCAAGCCGAAAACTCCTGTTTTAGGAATTCCAACAGGTCTACCCATAACACTATCTGCTATTTCTACAGAAATTTTATTATCAAAAGCTTCCTTTACAGCTCTTGTAAGCCAAAAAATACCAATTCTATTACCAATAAATCCTGGCGTATCATTACAAGTAATTACCGTTTTACCCAGTTTTTTGTCACAAAAATCTCTTATCAATGAAACCTTGTCGGCAGAAGCATTACTAGCAACCAATTCAAGTAACTTCATATATCTTGGCGGATTAAAGAAATGCGTTATCATAAAATCACTTTCAAATGAACCTTCGCCAGCTGATTCTGATATTCCACTAACTAAATGATTAAGCGGTATAGTAGAAGTGTTAGAAGAAACTATAGAACCTTTCTTTCTTACAGAATCAATCTTTTTATATAGGCTTTGCTTTATATCTAAACGTTCAAGAACTACCTCAATTATCCAATCTGCATCACTCAACAAATTCAAATCATCTTCAAGATTGCCAGCCTTTATTAGTTTTGCATTTTTTTTATGAGTAAGTGGTGCAGGATCAGTTTTTAATAATTTCTCTATTGCAGATTTTGCTAGAACTGATCTATCATTTCCATTCTCCTCAACATTTTCTGGTACAATATCAAGCAATATTACTTCAGTGCCACTATTAGCAATATGAGCTGCTATAGCCGCCCCCATCACGCCAGAGCCAATAACCGCTATTTTATTTATTTCTGTCATATTGTCGTCCCCTATATTCTTATCCATAATATCTTATAAAAATGGAATAAAGATATTATTTACTTAAAATACATATATTACTTTCACATTCAATTTTTGGAATATCTCCACTAAAATCGGGTGATTTTTCACAATCTCTTAAATGTGCATCTCGATATTCATTTATCCTAACTTCAGACTCATATTTTTTATTATAAGCTAACCAATTACAAACTCCCTTCATTATAGCACAATCTTCTTCACTTTTACATGAATACCAATCTGTACTTACTGGTGAAGTTGCCAAAGAATTACTAAAAGAAATAGTATAGATTAACGCTACTAATAATACTGTGGCTGTAACCTTAATAAAGCTCATCTTTCTGCCACTCTCCTTCATTTACGATTTTGCACTCGTTATTTTCACATATTGAATTTGGTTTTATTCCATCAGAATCCGGCAAAACACCACAAAACATTAATGTTGCATATTTCCTTTTCATATCTTCTATTTTATCAATATTAAGATTATTTACAGATACCCATTTACTGCATAAACCTTTCATAACAACACATTCATCATTCTCAACACAAGACTTCCATTCCTTTTTATAAAGAGCTACTCCCTCTTGTGCATATGCAGATGTAAACGATAATTGTGAAACAACCAAAAAACAAACCAATATGTATTTTTGCATTATATAGCCTCCAATATTGTAGCAATTCCCTGCCCGCCACCTATACATTGGGTAGCAAGTGCATATTTTTTATTTTCTCTTTTTAGCAGACTTGCCGCTTTCCCAACTATTCTTGCTCCTGTTGCTCCGAGTGGATGTCCTATTGCTATCGCTCCACCATCTATATTTATTTTATCAATATCAAGATTAAGTTCTTTAATGCATGCAAGAGCTTGAGAGGAAAATGCCTCATTTATTTCTATAATATCTATATCATCAATAGATAAACCCGCCCGTTCTAATGCCTTACTTGTAGATTCTATTGGCCCAAGACCCATTAACTCTGGTTTACATCCCGATACCGCGAAGCTTTTTATATAAGCAAGTTTATTTAAACCATTTTTGTCTGCATATTCTTCACTTGCAACAATCACCGCTGCTCCGCCATCGGTAAGTGGGCTAGACGTTCCTGCTGTAACAGATCCATCTTTATCAAATGCTGGTTTAAGTCCTGATAAAGCATCTTGTGTTACATTATCACGTATACAACCATCCTTACTAATGTCACCGATTGCAACTATTTCCTCCTCAAAATTCCCTGATGATCGAGCTTTTGCTGCCAGTTCATGGCTTCTTACTGCAAATTCTTCTTGTTCTTTTCTGGATATTTTATATTTACTTGCTATATTTTCAGCTGTTATTCCCATAGATTCATATGCTTCGGGATATTTCTCATATAAGTCTGGATTTGGCAAAGGATTAAAACCAGTCATGGGAACTCTAGTCATAGACTCTATACCAGAGGCTATAAACAAATCACCTGCACCACAAGCTATTGCTCCAGCTGCATCGTGAATAGTTTGCATAGATGAACCACAGAATCGATTTGTTGTCGTACCAGCTACTGATATTGGCAATCCTGCCATTAAAACTGCCATCCTAGCAATATTCAACCCCTGTTCGCCCTCAGGAAATGCACACCCTATCTTTATATCTTCAATATCATCTGCATTAATAGAATTCTTGTTAACTATTTCTCTGAGTATTTCCTTTAGAATATCATCAGGCCTTACTTTAGATAAACTTCCTTTAAAGGAAGGAGTAAATGGTGAACGAAGATATCCACATATAACAGACTTTCTCATATAAATATAACTCCAGATAAATTGCACAAATATCTTATAATATTTTTTGTCTTTTCTTTTTCATGAAAAAACGAAAAATAGAGCACCCCCTTTTCAGACCTGCTGCTTCCATTATATCAATTTTATGACAATACTTATAGTGTTTTTTGAATTATATATTATATTTACTATTTACATATGATTAGAATAATTTACATATTCCATATGAACTATATCATAAATTATCAGATTCAGATTCATTCAGACAAACTTAGTAATAACTACTTATATAAGTAAAATTTTCTGAGCCATACAGCTAGCAAGTATTTTTAGATTGCCTATTTCTTCTTACTGTTATCCAGTCTAGACTTATAATCCTCAGATTTTATAATTCTTTCCTTCCTTAGCTCTCTTCTTTTTCCCCTTTTATTAGGGTTAGGTTTTTTATCTAATACTGCTTGTATAGCATCTTTTTCTGTAGTCTTAGATTCCTCCTTTATTGTTTCTAATAAAGTCTTCCTGTTTGGTGGTGGTATACCCATTTTACTAAGAAACTCATCACTTTCTCTATCTTCCTCGTAATGGTTATCTCCATGACGTTTGGCAATAGCTTCCCTTAGAACTCTAATAGTAATTCCCGTTTGTTTCTGAGAACTATCATTATAGTTCTTTTTATAAAATAAAATTACTTCTTCTATGTCAGAATGCTTCAGCAATGTTTTATTTCTAGATTCCTCTTTGTGAAATCCAATGCCATCTAAAATATCTATTAATTCATTCTGACTTAACTTATTCCCACTTTCAAGGAATTTTAGAACATCCTCATCAGTAAACAGACTCTTCATAACTATTCTATATTTATAATTATAATATTAACAACAAACCCAAATTCCAAGATCTAGTCAAATAAATCATCTCAGAAAAAAAATCAATATATATTAAGATCAGAATATAGTTTCGTTCATATTTGCACCACCTGGACTATTAGGTGGACAATTACATCCTCCAAATACACCTGGAGTGTAACAATCAACAACAGTAGGAGTTGCTCCAGCAAAGAAAGCATCACATACTGCCCTATAAGTATCACCAGGAATCAACCTACAACATGTTGCAGTAACAGTACCAGATGCAAAATCTGATATACATGCCAATATATCAGTACATTGATCAAATCCAACAAGTTGGGCAGAAGACAAAGCTGAACAGCAAGCATTATTAGTATTCTGACTTTCTGTTAAATCAGTATAACATTGCAATAAATCTGTACAATCTGCTGCTATATCAGGGAATACCTTACAACATTCAATTCCACCTGTCTGCGCACATTTTATAAGATTTGCACAGATTGGAACAGCCGATAATTGAGGCAAAATACAACAAGCATATTCAGGGCTCTTAACACAATCAAGAACAATCTGGCAGCCTGCCGTTGCTGGCAACAAGGCTGGATCAGATGCATTTGGATATCTTACACAACATGTAGGTGTTGGTTCAATCAAACAATCTAAAAAGGCTTTACAATTTTCACTATCTGTAAAAGGAGACGACGCAGCACAGCATACTAAATCAGGGTTTGCGTCACATAAGAAGAAATCTGTACACCATGTGCTAATTTCCTGCGGAAATAATTTACAGCACGCGGCTCTATCTTCAAACGCTGCTAAAGTATCAGCAATGGTGGCTATACAGGCAAGTAAATTCGTACAAATTGGCGGAGCCGACCCTCCTAAGAGATTACAGCAAGCTTCATCAGGAACATTTAAACATTGTAATACTAACCTACATTTAGGAATATTGCTTAATAAATCACAGCATGCAGGATCAGGGTATGCACCACCCGTAGTATTATCATTAATAAATGAAGAATAACATGTCATAAAGGCACAGGCAGGAACATCATCAGGGAACAAACCACAACACTCTGTCAATGGCTCAATGTAACAAGCAATAAGCTTCTGGCATGTTTCAGAATTAGGAACAAGTGAGCAACAAAATTCAAGGTTACCACCACTTTGTGCTACTACACCTGGATCTTCAACAACTTGATCCAACATATTGATACATTCAAGTGCTTGACATGCCTGCAAATCCATACCGAAAGTTGGATTCTGACAACAAGCCTGAGATGCAGTAGATTGTAATCCTGCAGATAACGCATCTTTACAATCATAGAACGCTGCACAAAGATCTACACCAACAACCATTTCGCAACATCCTTGTCCATCACCATTTTCAATTCTTTTCTTACAGTCATATATATCGCAGATAACATTATCTGGGAAAAGTCTGCAACAGCTATCCATTTTTGCATCAGCAGTACTGGTAGTTAGTCCAACACAACCCAATATTGCTCTACAATCCTGTGATGACTCAGGGAACAAATTACAACATGTTGCATCTGCTCTTTGTTGACATTGCACAACATTTACACATCTTTCCTCAAATGTTGCATCACCGCCAAAGTCTGTAATTAATGCACAACATTCTGCTCCAGGATTACGCCTGCAAGAATTGAATGTATCTAAGATATCAAAAAAGTCACAACATTCAGGTATTTGTACTATAGCACAACAATCCCTACCAGGATTTTCTGCACACTCAAATGCTGCACATGCAAAATTTGTTGGATCTGCACTACATAATTGTTTACATTCCTCTAAACTAGGCTTTGATAAGCAGTCAGTAATAGCACAATTACCATTATTTTCCAAACAGTCTACTACCTGAATACATGCATTATTAGCTCTACCTGTTAGACTACATAACCCAGCAAAGGAAAAATTCTTTCCTCCTGGCGCTGGTAATGTAACTCCAGCTCGGCCAGGAGATTGACCTTCAGTAGAATCATCTTGCCTAGGGCAAGCATCATCACCCACCACAGCTACACCTGTACAGGTTCTTGTGATTGAAGCAGGTGGCGTTAATACCTGACTGACAGTACCACTAACATGAACATCACCCCTAAAAGTTTCTTTTGCTAATGAGTCCATAGGTATTAAACACATTACAGACAACAAAAGATAGATATATATATTATTCAATATTTTACTTTTTAGATTCAAAATATTCATAAAAAACAACCTCAATATTTAATTATAGTGGTGGATCACATCTTCCAACTTTATTATTCAAGAATGTCCTCACCTCTGCGTCATCATAATAACCAAGTGCATTTCTTTTCCATGCTCCTGTTGAGATGGCCTCTTGTGGACTCATTGTCAACATAGTAGCTTTATCAGGAACAGGATCTGGTGCACCACCCGAGTCAAGCCTTGAATCAAGCCCGAGATTAGTTATTTTCTGCGGGAAGAATGGCTGATAGTCAGGCGTTACAGTTAATTGAGTATTAGCAGCAACTAATGGATTTGGGTTCACAGCACCAGTAAACACAGAACCATCCCAATTTTTATTATAACAAACAGGCCTTGGCAGATCCTCTTGCTTTGGTGGGAATGGACCAGCTCCTGAGTCATCAAATAATCTCACAACATCTAGACTTGGTCTATATAATTTTATTCTGTCCCAATTAGGCTCATAGCAATGCACCCAATCTGGATTAGAGCAGAACTTAGTATTAAATGCAGCATCTACCACAACTGGATTATTGTCGCTCTTATGTATATATCTGAATGTAACTTTTGACCATCTGTCAGTATTACCGCAAGAGTCCATATTCTTACCATAGTTATATTCTGAAACCTTAATAACAACATCTCCAGAAATATCATTTTCATGAGCGGTTACACTTTCTACATAAGCAATATGCCTTCTATATCTTGCATCAAACCTATCATCTACAGGATAATTATCAGTATCAGCAGCATCATAATCTGTATGTTCTGGACTTACCCATCTTCTTGTTTTAATGGTTTCATCCAATATCATAAAGTCACCTCTTTGAGCCTCATTCAAACCACCATATTGTATTGTATCTCTTGTACCATCATCAACCCAATTTATATCTGGATCTCTTGCTGGATATGTACCATCTGCTGGCGCTCCATTCTGACCAATATTACTTTTATCCCATAATTTAGATCCGGGCTGCGCCAATGCTGCATAATATGGTCCAGCTTGTCCTCTTGACATTAATGGCCAATAAACATCAGAAGTTAACATTCTTCCTAGCTTATCATCACTTGTTGTTGGAACAGGTAATGTATCTATAATACCATCGCCTCCATCAACAATATATGGTCTACGAGTTTCAAATTTAGTACCACCTTTTAGTAACACATACGATTCAGCACTTCCAAGAGCAAATGTTTTAGAATAGTCACATATACAATTAAGTTTAAACCATTTAATACATCTACCTTGATACAACATCATCTCATACCAACCACCAATATCACAACCTCTTGGGCCAACAATAGCCTCTTGTGCTCTTAAACTTGGATTTGTTGGATCTCCGAGATCAGTTTCAGCAAAGGCGTCAGATACATCCGCTAAACCTTTAAGATAGGCATTAATCACAGCTCCAATATATTCGGAGGAAGTATTAAGCACTGCAGGATCAACACCAGTACGAGTAAGTGAATCATATGGCGGTAAAGTACCAGCATTTACACCAAGACAAGAAGGATGAGCAGGACAATTAGCAGGAACCTCTAAAGGCCAAGGTATAGTTGGCTCCATAAATGGAGGATATATATCTCTAGTTTGTGCCATATACATTAGATCATGATGTTTAAATACACCAGTTACTATTGTACCGCTGGAGTCAACATTATATGCACCACCATCACTTCTTACAGGCAATCTTGCAAGTATGTTAGGCTCCTGAGCTTGCCATCTTAAACTACCTGCCCTAAGTGGTATATCGGAACCATCACACATATCGTCATAATTTGATGCCACAACTTCTGCATCTGCTACATTAGTTACAGGGTCATTACCATCGAAATCTACAATTCTTTGAGACTCACAGCTATCCTCTTCTTCTGATGGATCACATGGCTCTTCCAGCATATATAAAGAACCAGCTATACCATTAGATATATCTCTCGTAAGCACAGAACATGATTTTGCCCTGGCCTGATAGAAACATTTCAACCACCGTTTAAACGGACCATAATCCTCACAAACAGTTAGAACCCCGTGAGACAAGAGAACCTTATGCTGGCAAGTACAGAATTCTTCATTACACTCAACCGTCATGAAATCATCACTTTTACACTTACACCAGAATCCAAATGCCTCATTTTCATCAAACTCTGAATACCAATCATTTGGCTCGGTTTTATCATCAAACATCCAGAAACAACCACATCCACCATATTGCACTGGTAATGCATTATATAATATCCTTCCTTTATCTTTACTATCACAAGCTTTCCATGCATTACGTACAGGACCTGTACATTGCAAGAAAGCCTTCAGGAATTCATAATCAAACCTTGGTAATCTCCAGGATACAGTACTGACTTTTTCATATTCCTTCTTGAAATATCCAGTCCATTCATCACATCTACCAATATCTTTACCAATCATAAATCTTGTAAGAACTCTATTTTGATCTTCATCCCATGTAGCACGTTGATTAAATGCTCCACAAGCAGTTCTAATTCTTTCTACCATTGGGAACCTCAATTGCAGCAATGGCTCTCCTAAACCAAAAGGAGAATAAGAATCTCTAACTGATGAATTACCTCTTATATGTTCAGTAAATGGCACGAATGATGGTCCATTATCTGTATAAGGGTTAAATGGCACTTCAAACTCACACCATAGACTTCCATTTGTTAATGTCGGA
>Ga0316207_10004852_pt1 | contig 11421 bp, 8 predicted proteins | sample 6weekpyrite_MG_FD_204943 | JGI IMG/M metagenome (GOLD analysis project Ga0316207, IMG submission 204943) | Microbial mat bacterial communities from mineral coupon in-situ incubated in ocean water Damariscotta River, Maine, United States -... | ecosystem: Environmental > Aquatic > Marine >...
GTTTTTACAATAGGATTGTTTTAAATTTTCATGTCCATTACTAATTATCGCATTCTAGTAATATCCACATTTTTTGTTTTAATCTTTTCCTTAACAATTGATTTCTTCTGGCTCAAAGACCTACTGAACTTTGTCGCAGATTTCGCAGCAAGTCTGCTAGATGTCAGTGAACTAAGACATTATTTGTTTTTGACTTTTTTTATTCTCATGCTGCTTACTGCGGCTTATAGCTTAATCGGTTTACTACGATTTAAAAAACGCGCACGATATGTTTTCCTTATTATGTTTGTTTTTATCATCCCCATTTATCTATTGCTCGGCGTATCAGTGCAAAGCGGTTTGTCACGAATATTTTATGATGTTGGACTGCTAATGTCTGGGGTTGTTTTAGCTTCTATATATAGCAATCCATTAAAAACCTACTTTACCGACTAAAAAACATCATTGCGTACCACAAATAAAAAAGGCAGAGATTTTCGTCTCTGCCTTGATGCCCTCCCTAACTTACAGGATTATTTTTTTGTAATTGCAAGTACTAGTCGAAACAATATTAGCGGTTCTTATTTTATTGTTGCTGATTGAAACCGCATCCGATATTCCTTTGGCGTTACTCCTACGTTACGCAAAAAAGTGCGACGTAATGTTTCCGCATTATTGAAACCACTTTGTTTTGCTAGTTTTTCAATGGGCCAGTCAGTATCCTCCAAACAACGTCTTGCTAATTCAACTCTGATTTGTTCGACAAATTTGGCTGGTGTAACACCAACTTCGTCGTAAAATCGCCTAACAAAGTTACGTTCACTCATGGCAGTTTTATCTGCCAGAGTCGGAACACTTAAATTTTCAGTTGGATTATCCCTCATCCAAACCTGAAGTTGCGCAAATTTTGAGTCTTCAGCCTCTTGTAAAGATAACTGACGACTAAACTGAGATTGCCCTCCCGGCCTTTTCAGATACAACACTAGCTCTTGCGCAACCGCCAGCGCGACCTTTTTCCCCCAGTCTTCTTCAACCAATGCAAGAGCCATATCCATCCCTGACGTGACCCCTGCAGAGGTATAAACTTTCCCTTGTTTTACGTATATTGCGTCTGTTTCAACATTAGTCGTATCGCTACCCAATTTGAGTTTTTCACAATACGCCCAATGTGTTGTCGCTTTCTTGTTCTCCAGAAGCCCTGCTTTTGCTAATAAAAATGCGCCCGTACAAATTGATCCTACCCTTTTAACTTGAGTTGACTGTTTTTTAATCCAGCCTATCAATTCATCGCTTTCACAAGCAGCTTGGTACCCAATCCCTCCAGCAATCAACAGTGTGTCAATTACTTCTACATCCTTATATGGCCTGGTTGCAACAAGTGAAATGCCTGAAGAACAATCAATTTCACCTGATATTGGTGCTACTAACTCCACTGAGTACGGGGGATCTGTCGCATAACCATGATCAACTAACCAACGACTCGTTCTTGAAAAGACTTCGAGTGGCCCGGTTATGTCGAGGATTTGAGCATTTTCAAATCCTACCATGACCACTCGATGAGTCAGAGATGAACTTTTAAAATTTTTATCCGCCATGAATTTATTAATGATTATCCTTAAATTCCAACCTACATAAATGACAAAAATACCACTAATTCTGCCAAATTATATTTAAAATATAAGAATTGGGAAAAATATAATTAATACGATTATTTTTTATACGAAAAATGAACGCATTATTTATACAAAGAAAAGTATAAATTTAGAACTGACAGTATCTAATAAATTAATTAGGGCTATAGGGAATTCAGATTAATGGAATTAAAATCCACAACTTGAATATGCGAGGAACCTGAATTTAATTTACCTTCGCGTACCAAACATATGGTTTGCATACCAACAGCTTTCGCTGCATCAAGCTCCAGGTGCATATCAGACAAAAATAGCGACTCATTCGCTTCCAATCCAATCGCACTAACAATATTTTCATACGAAGCTGATTCAGATTTGGCCCAACCTTGGTATCAAAATAACCGAGGAAAATCTCTGGTGCATATACGTATGCAATAACGTTTCTGCAGATGATTTCCGTCCATCCATAGATTCTCCACGAATATTCATAAGCATAATGTCACTTTCTGTTAGAAACCCTTTATGGGCGCCAGAAACCGTTATCGCTAACAAATTATCTGACAAACGTGCAGAAAGATTTCCACTAGTTGCTGGTAATATACCTGAAGAATATAGGTACTTTCCGGTATTTATTAACTCATGAACTCGCCGTTTAAAATCAGCCATAAAAAGCTTACCCATTTATTTAAATATCTAAGTTATCTTTAAGCAAAAGAGTAAGCCCTAATTGAATAAAGCTTTAAATTACAGTGTAGTTAACACAATCTTGGTCAGTTTATAGCTAAAATTAGTGACGCTTCAAATTGCAGCCAAAGCCATTGTAGTCTCAAAATTGGCATCCGTATTAGTTTTAGCAGTCTCTTTTTTTTGTTTTGTTTTTTCATGTGTGCGTGCATCTAATTCTTGACGTAAATCTTTAGGAAGACTAAACATGTTTAGCAAGGTCTCATCATCAAAGAAACGAAGTTTATCGGACAATTTTCTTTGCTTCAATACTTGAGAAATCTTCAAGGACGATAATGTTTTAATATTGTGAACATCACTTGCAATGACAAAACCCCATTCAGACCAAAAAGAGGGTATATAAGTGGCGTAAGGTTTCGTAAAAGTAAATACATTATCGATACCATCAAAGACTTCAATAAAACTATCATTCTCATTAACAGATGCACACATTGCTTGGTAAACAATAATACCCTTTATTTCCAAAATTCGTTTAACTTTCCTATAAAGATTTGGCGTAAAAAATTCTTTAGTCGGACTATCTTCATCAAATCCATCACAGACATCGATGATAACAACGTCAAATATTTCGCTGCAATTAAGAACATATTCTATCCCGTCTCTAATAACGAGCTCGAGCCGTGGATCAGAAAAACAATCTTGATGCCACTCTGGCAAATGTTTTTCACAATGCTCAAGCAACTCACCATCAATATCAACCATGACGCAACGTTGAACTGATGAATGTTTTAATACCTCCCTAGCCGTCGCACCTTCACCACCACCAATGATTAAGACATTTTGCGGATTTTCGTGGGCAGTCATTGCTGGATGGACTAATGCTTCATGATAACGATGTTCGTCTAATTGAGCTGATTGCACTAGACCATTCAACAATAAAACTTTCCCCCAGTTATGGGTATCAAAAATATCAACAGCTTGATACTTCGTTTTAGTTGACAGCAAAGTTTCCTTACATTCGATTAGGAATTTTTCATATTTGGTACCGCATTCATACTTGAAAGATGATTCGTATTGCATGTTAGCCCCCGTGCGTGTCCAATAATTAACATGTAATGATATCAACAGCTATCAATATGAAAATTAAAGTTCCACATTTTAATAAAAGGATGGAATATGTTTTTGTGCAGTTTTATTATTTAAACTCAGTAACAGACACACGTATTTTTATTATTTTTCAGTATCAAAAAATACTAAATATTTACTATTAGCAAACCGTTCTGCTAACAAATCCTTAGTTCCCACGTGACTTAAAAATACGAATTTAGCGAAAATACAGTTTTTATAGATAATCGCGACAGATGTTGATTGGATTTGATTATTATAATTTTTTACGTACGTTTCATTTTTACAGATTAGAAACCAAATAAAAACGCACTAATGTTGTAAACATCCATCCTTAGAGATTAATTTGAAGCAATGAACCCAAACTGAATATTGCATTACAAATAAACCTATTAATATTTCATATATACGTTAATCATCTAGACTAAAATTGGGAGTTAACTTGGTGAAATCCTTCACGAACATAGGCTTTGATGCAATAAAAGATGGGATGTGATTATCACATCCCATCTTTATGGTATCACTGAGTTTTAACTACAAATGCATCACCCTGGCCTAATGGCATCACGCCATCAACATGACCATATACAAAACCCGTAGCATACATATTACCGAGGCCATCATCATATATAGCTCGAACATTCGCTTGAATACCTGCGTTAACATTTTTATTTTGATCTAATAATGTATTACCTGACAATTGCAAGATTTTACCTAAACCGTGTGTATCTACACCGTTAGGTTTATGAAAATTTGTAATTGCAAGATATACTAAACCAGCATTATTTGCGTAAACCGCAGTAGCTTTTTCATCAGAGGGCGTACCATCACCATAAGCCACATAAGCTTCATTCACACCAGTTGTTGCGTCAAAGGCTGCTATAAATGCACTATTTCCATTGCCGTTTCTTTGGCTTCCGCCAACATGCACCTTAGTGCCTAAAGAAGTTGTGCTAACGGCCACACCAATAGCAGTACGATCAAATGCATTACTAGGATTTGCATTTCTAAAGTCAAAGTTCGTTGCTGTCTTGTCTCCAGTTGATGCATTTAGTTGAATAAGAAAAGGATTCATACCCACATGAGGATTGTTAACATCATTAAAATCGCCCAAGGTACTTCCTGTGACGTAAACCATATTGTTAGCAACTGCAATTCCCTCGACATGATCTCCCGCTTTAGTACCTAATTGTTTTCTCCAATCCAAAATTGCGCCACCTGAATTGACGTTATATTTGTAAACCACAACATCAAAATCACCCATGTTAGTACCACCACTAATAGCACCATCAGTTCTGGCAGCGATGTATATTGCAGTGTTATTTTCATCCACAGCCATGGCATAACCTTCAACGAGCGTTCCGCCAGATATATCTTGTATGTCTTTCCAAACAGGAGCAGTGGTAAAACCTCCTTCAATATTGTCCCAATTGAACATCGCTACAAACATACGTCTTGTCGAGCCCTTGGTGGGATCTGAAGTCAAACTACCATCTGTATAACCTGTTACAAATATTTGGTCATTAATGGTAACCATGTCATAAGCTGCTTCTGCAATATCTGAATTCCAGTTTACAGGAACACCTGATCCAAATTGCATCACATCTAGGACATCCCCAGTAATCTGATCTAGCGCAGCCAAATACATATCACCATCATAATGTTCTACAGTATATCTTTCGTTAACATCATCCCAATCATCTTCAACCACACCCCAAGCTTCTCCTGCGACAACTAAAGGTCCACTTAATAATTTGTCGATCGCATATGAATAGTCGTCCCAACTTGAAGCAATGGTATTAGAAAAAGCAGTATTACCACTTGTTTGGAAGGTAATTGTCTCTCCACCCGGATATTTTGACCCACCAGAAGTAAGCATAATGTCTTGACTGATAGTATAGGTGTAAGACTGTCCAGGAGAAAACTCAATCTCTTCTTCGCTTGCATCTATTGGTGCCAAATAAACAGAATGCGTCTCTATATCTACTTCAACAGTTAAAGGTAATTCAGTACCAAAGTCGCCAGGTTCAGTGCCAAGGTAAAGCTTAAATTGTTCCTCCGTTACAGTACTCCAATTTACTCCATGGCCAATTTGAATCAAAATATGGCTTCTAGGACTTACCTGAATAGCGTTCTTAGCAGGATGAAATGCTTCAATAGTAGGCTTATCTGGTGTACTGAAAAACCACTGCGATGGTGTAATATGAAGCGATGAAGCAGATGTACTTCTCACTTTATCCGTCACCATAACATGAAATTCAGTTTCAAAGGTCAATGGCATAAACGGGTCTATGGTAATTTTCTTACTAAAATTATCGTATGTAATTTTACTCTCTATGATTGAATGACCATCAGTTTCTAGCAACTGAACGGTGTATGCGTTAACTGTTGTCTCATCGGCTGATTCTGATAACGTTATCTCTATATTACTATCGATACTAACGTCTGATGCACCTGCGGGTATATTCTGCGCTGTAACGTTAAAATCTCCACCTCCTCCATTGAGAGAATCAACAGTACCTCCACCACAGGCTGCGATTGCAAAACTGATTGAAAATAATATTCTCCTAAAAATAATTTCTCTAAATTTCAACACACCACCCTCCTTAAACATTAAAGTAATAGTAATTGTTTAAACTACGATGGAATTTGGTTGATTCTTTTATTATAAATTAACTACTTCCGAGAACTGGAAATGTAGAAAAGAAATCCCCTCATTCGTTCCCCACTGATTCTCCATAAACTAATTTCAATATATAGGCATCGAATAAGACGAGTTGTTAGAGACGATATTAGAAATAATCTGACAATATTATTAGTAGAGTAATCTCTTGTTGAGACGTCAGACTTCGTAAAATCCTAGTAGTATTGACTGAATCAAAACTTAACAAAATATTTGAATAACATATCTAAAACCGATTAGCTTATAATAAGCTTCTATAACCTTAATCTTTTTTGTAAGTTATAAACCGTCATAAATACCAGTTAATAACTTCTGAAGAAACTACGAAGCTTATTAATTTATATTCACTAAATCTAAAAAGTCCTCATGATATCAGAATGTTTAAGACACTAATAAAACCTATTAATGGATTTAATGATAACAAAACCAAAGCCGAAAAATGAAATTCAGACTCAGTTTTGATAAAGTTGGACAAATGCGATATTATTTTAGCCAATATACCATATACCCTCTAAACGAATTTCATTACTTAGTCCTAGCAATAGTTTTAGAACTAGGTAAAGATAAAATTCTTTCAAGTTCCGAGTGCGACCAAGCCATTTTTAATAAAATATTAGTGGTCGTCTTTTTTGTATAATGAGCCTTAATTCAAAGATGACTAAAGCGAAACCCAAAGCTATATATGTATACCGATGGATTTTTCGAAATTCTCTACATTTAGTAGTTCCGCTTTTATCTGCTGCTGCAATCGTTACTGTATGCGAACTCAGCGTACCGTGGCTACTAGAACAGGTTATTGATGAAGCAATTTCCAAGACAGTTGACCACAATCGTATCAATCAATTTGGAATGATAATGGCTGGGGTAATTGTTGTTCTATACTTTGTTCATCACCTCTACATCCGTTATGAAATACGGTTGATGTGCGATACAACCTATCAAATATACCGCCAACTATATAATCATCTTATGCGCCAACCCATATCATATTTCAAGCGCAGACAAACAGGTGAACTTATTCATCGCATTACCAATGATACTACTGAGTTTGAAGATAACACCAAACATTTACTAGCAGATCTACCTTATGAACTCATGGTGGTATTTGGCGTGTTAGCTATGATGCTGTTCTTAGACTGGGTGCTAGCTATTATTGTGTTTTGCTTTTTAGTGATTACATCGATAATTTCCTCTCGCATTGGTCGACCTTTACCCATACTTGAGCGTAAAGTACAGATGTTAGGCGCACGTTTTAGTAATCGTCTACAAGATATTATTCAAGGAATGAGTACAATAAAAGCCTTTGGCAATGAGAGTACCGAATTACAACGCTTAGACGTAGCCAATGAAAATCGCGCTAATGTCCAAAGAAATAGTGGACGGGTTGAATCTTACTTATTACCAATCTTCGATTTAATGGAAATTCTGGGTGTCGTGCTCGTAGTGTGGTATGGCGCGCACCTCATTTCAAAAGGTGAGTTATCAGCAGGTGGGTTAGTCGCATTTATTGCCTATATGGAAATACTGGCTGATCCAGTTAGCAGAGCGGGCAAATATTATCGTCATTGGTTGGAATCTTATGCAATGGCACAACGTATTGTTGAGTTCCTCGCAGATACTGATTACCAAGCACCTGATCCAAAAGTAGAACTATCTAGCCTGGAGCATGGCCAGATAAAACACATAGTGTTTGACCGCGTCAACTTTAGCTATCCCAACACTCATAGAGAGATACTACATAATCTATCTTTTTCTGCTAGCAAAAATGAAATAGTCGCTATTGTTGGGCGCAATGGCGCGGGTAAAAGTACGGCACTAGAGCTAGTTCAGCGTTTTTATACACCTGATACAGGCCGTATTCTAGCGGGCAATCTTGATTTGCGACTTTGGGAAGAAAGCATTTGGCGCCATCGATTGGGCACTATGTCGCAAGATGTATTTTTATTTAACACCACAATTCTTGAAAACATTAAATATGGAAAGCCAGATGCTAGCAACGAAGAGATCGCCTTAGCCTGTAAGAAATCTGGACTAGATTCGGCACTAAGCCGATTTCCGAAAGGGCTTACAAGTGTTGTTGGAGAAAAAGGTGGTAAATTATCAGGTGGTGAGCGTCAACGAATTGCATTGACACGACTTTTTCTAATGAATCCAGAAGTAATTATATATGACGAGCCAACAGCTGCTATGGATGGTGAAGCAGCTAAGGACGTAGCACGAACCATGTTAAAGCTCGCTAAAGGTCGCATTTCTCTGATAATTGCCCATCAAGCTGAAATGGTCGCAATAGCAGATAGAGTTATATTATTAGATGAAGGCCGATTGATTGCTGAAGGAACTCATCCACAACTAATGAAAACTCAACCTTTGTATCGCAGCCTATTTGAAGCTATTGAGCACAAAGCAGAATTTGAGTCTATGCAAGACCAGATCAAACAATCATAGTAAAATATTAAGTCTTGGCTAATTCGATGTCTTTGTTTGTCGTCGTTTCTAGATAGGCTTGCAAATCCCAATCTTTAAAATGCTTAGACATATCAGCTTCTTGTTGCATAGAATTCGCATTTGCCAGAGCAATTTCAAGTGTTTTTCGCGCTTGTTTACTTAAGCCTCGTAAAGAAGTGAACACTTCACCAGAAAAATAATTTAACTTTCCCTTAATTCCTCGCTCTAGAATAACGTCATCAATTTGCTCTTGTGAAATCAAATTTGCATCAATAAAATCACTTGCAATTGTGTATCGCCACTTACTCCAGAATGAGGGAACGAAAGTGGCATAAGAACATACATGATTAAAACTTTGAGTCATTTCTCGATGAACATGCCAATCGTCATTTAGATTTACATCATTAAGTTCCATACTTTGAACGACTACAATGCCATTCGCTGTTAAACATCGGGTCTTAAGAAAATGATAAAAATCTCGGGTATATAACTTTTGCGCTGGCCCTTCATCAATAGCATCAACGACATCAATTACGATGACATCAAAGCGTTCATCAGTATTTTCTAAGTAACTGAACCCATCTTCAAAAACAAGTTCGACCTTAGGGTGATCAAATGCGCCACGATGAAATGTAAAAAGATGTGTTTTGCACAAATTTATCAATTCTTCGTCTAAGTCAATTAATACTACACGTTCAATACTTGGGTGATAGAGTATTTCTCTGGCAGTGGCACCCTCTCCTGCCCCAATAACTAAAGCTTTCTTGGGAGAAGGATGTGCTAATATAGCAGGTTGGATAAGACATTCATGATAAATATGTTCATCTTGTTGTGCTGATTGAACATAACCATCAAGAAATAATATTTTTCCAAAGGCCTGAGTATTTAAAAAAGCGTAGTGCTGATATTCGGTTTCACCTATTGCTAGAATTTCATCAACCTTGTAATGATGTTGCTCACCTTCATTATCATATTCGTAGACCCAATCAAGTTTTTTTCCTTTTGGTAAGTGTGCTAACTTCGACATATTGCAAGAAATTTGAACATCGCCGGCTATTAACTGCTTTTCATGATTAACAACAGAATCAATATTGTCGGAATCAAATGATGACGTTTTACTGATTAATTTATTTTCGATTTGAGACATACTCATGAACATTTCTCCATACAAAGATAAAATAATGTAAAGGGAAATTTTATCGGCGCACGATTACTTTAAGAAAGCTGTTCAAAGAAACCCGATAAGACGCATATAACAAATTTAGGTTCCCCAACACTAAACTGTTAAAAAATGATTTTTACGAATATTTGTATTAGTTTATTATGCTAACCAATGAATTATTTTCGCTATCGTACAATTGGTTTGTAACACTCATTTTATTTTAACAATGATATATACCTTGCTTTAACTGAAAACAAAATGAATATAATGCAACAATGTTTTATACATAGAATACTCCAGTAGGATTTAAATTTCAGATAAACAGAATCTATAGGGCAATAAAAACATGAAAATTAACATCATAGGAGCAGGGATTAGTGGAATTTACGCTGGATATTTATTATCTAAGTCAAATATCGAATTTGAAATTTTTGAAGCAAGCGAGCGCAGTGGCGGACGAATTTACTCTTGGCCTATTAAAAATTCTAATTTTGTTGAATTAGGTGCAGAAGTAGTCTATGCACCTAAAGCACCACTTGTAAGGGCATTAAATAAACTGGGCGATCCAATATACTCATTATGTGGAGAAAATTATTATTCATATCAACAACAATTATTGACTCATAATAATTTATCAGGCTTTCCACTGATCGAAAAATTGATGAAAGCCTTTGATAACCTGGAAGATTACAATGACAAAGAAATGTCTTTGTTACAATATTTTCAGAATCAAGAATATTATACTTCTGACATGGCTAGTATCGTCGAAGCATTCGCTTGTGAATATGGAACAACCGCAAATAATTTGGGCATAAAAAATCTAGCATTTGAAGAAAACTTGTGGTCTGGCGGTGATGAAGAATATTATAGTCATTTACCACTTCAAAGAGTCAGTGATTATTACAAAAATAAAATAAAAGATTCAATTAGGTACAATAAGATTATTACAAAAGTATCACATTCAAAGGAAAACATTGTAGTTACAGACCAGCACGGAAAAGAACACGTTTCTGACAAAGCGATTATTTCCGTCAACCTTGGTGTGCTCAAAGCCGGTGATATACAATTTGATCCAGTTTTACCACCTAAAAAGCAGCTGGCTATCGATTCGATTGGCATTGAAGCTGGTATGAAGGTTATTTTACTTTTTTCAGAAAGATGGTGGCCAGAGAATTTATTAACCCTTGAAGGTGGTGAACTGTGTTCTGAATTCCTAGCGACAAGAAATTATAGATTACCTGCGCTCACTGGCTTTGTTATGGGTAACAAAGTTAATTTTTTCAAAGAGATGAGTGACCAAAAAATCGGCGCGCTATTAACTAAGGAATTAGACATAATATTTAGGAATAAAAAAGCAAGTCAGTCATTAACTCGCATATTTCTTAAAAATTGGGGTAACGATATTTTTCACAAAGGCGCGTATTCATTTCCGACTACAACAAGCAATGGAATGCGAGAAGTTTTGGCAGAACCCATAGATGACAAATTATTTTTTATGGGAGAGGCATGCAATGTCAACGGCCACGCAGCTTCAATTCATGGAGCAATGGAAACTGCAGAAACTATTTGCAAAAAACTAACATTATGATTTTATATTTATTGGTTTACCCCTATCTTAAACTTTCATAAATGACTACTTAATACAGAAATAACGGTAACACACATAAATATAGCTTAGATAAACAGAAACATTAGACTTTCTTTATAATTTG
>Ga0316207_10004853_pt1 | contig 11418 bp, 17 predicted proteins | sample 6weekpyrite_MG_FD_204943 | JGI IMG/M metagenome (GOLD analysis project Ga0316207, IMG submission 204943) | Microbial mat bacterial communities from mineral coupon in-situ incubated in ocean water Damariscotta River, Maine, United States -... | ecosystem: Environmental > Aquatic > Marine >...
CTGAATCCGCCGTGCAGGGTTGGTGCCGTCTTTTCGCAGGCCCCAATCCTCGGCAAGATTGAACATCTTGGACAGGATGCTGACGGCCCGGTTCGCCATGTAAGGCCGATGCCTCAAATCGTGGTGGAAGGCGACAATGTCGGATCGTGCCACATCCATTATTTTGAGAAATCCGAGTTTCGGTCGGATGTAGCGGCTGATGACGATGCGATAACCCTTCGCGGTGCTCGGCTTGCAGTGGTGCGCTGCGTATTCATCGAGAAACCGATCACACAGTGATGCAACCGTGGGTGATTGGAGGGCCACGCGACGCTCTTCAGCCGGGTTCCCGCCCTTGGCGACCGCCCCCAACAGCTTGCGAGCTTCCTTGCGGGATTCTTCTGCCGTAAGGGCACCATGTTGCCCGATGGACCGGCGCCTTGTGCGCCCGCCCGCCCGATATTGGACAAGGTAGGACTTGCGACCGGACGGAAAGATGCGAACGCCGAAACCGGAAAGTTCATCATCCCAAACAATGTAATCCCGGTCTTGTGCGGGCATCCCTTCCACAGCGCGTTTCGTCAGTTTCGTCATGTAGTCACCTTCTTGTCCTCTGCTTGCATCGAACCGGGGGAACCCGATTTCCGGAAGCACTACGGAAGCACCGTGCAGCGTTTTCTGGCGTCCAACATGAGTCTTCGGCGTCAAAGCCGTCAAGATTAATTAATTGTTTTCAATGTTTTATGTAAGTTCAGCGCATTCGGGAGAAATGCGGCGAAACCCCACCTTTCCGGCTGTTAATCAATTGGTCGTAGGTTCGATCCCTACCGCCGGAGCCAAAAATCCCCAAGAAAGCAATAAGTTAGCTTAAGCCGCCTCAAGCGGCCTTGGTGGATTTTGGCTTGGGGTAACATCTGGGGTAACGGGTTTCCACCCCATCTCCGAGCCAACCTCATATTCTCTTATTTTCAGATTGCGGCCCAAATTGGCTTTGTCGTCGGATACATCTGCGCGTGATTGCCTCGAACTGAGACATGGCCTGCTCAGATTCGGCGATGGTGCGGACCGACACCACACGGCCCGCAATAGCGCCAGCCGCCGCACCCATAGCTCCAACCATTGACGTTGCGGCCCGCCCGATGCCTGTGCCGCGCGTCTCAAATTCCCGGCCCGCCCCCTCCAAACCGCGCGAGTCAGTGCGTAATCACCGGAAGGACCCCTCCAGTTTACCGGACGGCTATCGACTTCAAGGCCACGAGATGCTGCAATGTCCATTCGGAACCTCGGGAGGATGAACGATGAAGGGTGTAGCTTTGGGCGCGTTTCTGGCCTTGGCCGCGTGCGGACCAGTGCCGGGATTTGAAGAGGCGAGATATCTTTCTCTCACCAAGCCATCGGAGTGGTCGGGGCCTGATTTGGAGTCCGCGCGGGCGCGTGGGGCCGGGGCGTTTTGTGCCCTTTACAATCGCGGGGTTCGCGCAAGCGCCGATGCGCCGCTCCAACAAATTCCCTATGACCGATCCGACTTCACAGCCATTGAACGGGAACTGCGGGGGATGGGTCTCACCGCCCGTGATATCGAGTTGTTGCGCCGCCGCAGTCAGACCTACGGGACCGGTCAGACGTACGCGGGCCTGTCGTGCAGTCTCGGCTATGCGCCGCGCGTCAATCGCAGCTTCTATCCCGGCACCGGGAACCAATGGCAGGCCGTTCTTGGCCAGTATGGCCCATACGTTTACTTGAGGGGTGACGGCACCCCGTCAGGGATGCGCGTCTACGCTTGGAATTAGTCAAATCCACACGGATCGAATACCTAATCCTTGAGACATCTTAGAGCGCCAAGCGGGATATGGGCGCGGCGCAGTTCCTTGCCCACAAACCAAAGACATTCCGCCTTGCCGTCCTCAATCTTGCCAACCGTCATGACAGGCGCATACATGTCGTTTGCAGTAAGGGCGACTATGGCCCCTTCCCTAATATCACTCATTGGACCAATCCACCAGTTTCAGAGCCTCGCCCGGATCAACGCCTGCCTCCTTGGCCAGCGCCAACGCCTGCACAATCGCCGTGACGGTTCTGGCCCGCCCGCCCGCGTCATAGGCTTGCAGGGGCCGCATCACGTCCAGCGTTACCGGGCTGCCCAGCTTTTCGCTGGCCTCTTGGCCGATCATCGCAGCAATCGGCATAAGGCCCCACTGCGCGAGATGGCGTTGCGCTTCCCTCACCATAGGGCCGGACGTGCTATCATTGCTCAGACCCGGCAAAACCCCATACACCATTTCAATGCTGGACCGCGCCGCCGCCAGGGTTTCCTTGGTCATGGCTTTACTTAGATCAGGCGTCACATCCGCAGGCTTGAGGTCTGTCTGAGGGGCAGGTCCGCCTGCCGCCGTGACGTGGACTGATTCGCGCACCAGCACCTTGCCCCGGAACCCACGGAACCCGCGCGCCAGATCGCTCATATCTTGGTCAGGTGCCTCAGGGAACGGAACCACAGACGAACCCAAGGGCGCGTTTGCATAGACCTCAGACAGTGCCGCCTCGACAGTTTGCAACAGACCAGCCGTCAGACGCGCCCGCCGCAAAGGTGACTGACCGACATAGGGCATGGACATGTCAGACCCCACGCGAAGGTGCAGCACCTCACCGGCCAGCACGGTTTCAGTCGTGCCGCCGCCGGTATCGGGGATGCCCACACGGTAGGCCGTGGGCTTGGAATAGCGCGTGGTCAAATCCCAATCCGAACACGGCAACAGGCCGGTTTCTCGGATCACAAAGACAGCCTCACCGCGCAGCGCCAAAGCGCGGCCAGCAAGCGCCAACACCGCCGGGGTCAACAGGTCGGTGCCGTCCACATCCGACAGGCTCAGACCGCCCTCCCAGAGGCTCACACAGCCTTGCACGGTGCCGGTCAATTCGGCTACACCATCAACGCCGGTGATGTAATCGGCCCGCGCCTGCATCACTTGCGTGGTGTATCCGGTGCCGCTGGACCGGGTTTCGGCCTCAGGTTCTTTTCTTTTGAATGGCCACATTTCAAGCCCTCCTGTAGGGGCGTAGCAGATCGCCCGCGCCGCTCAATTGCATTGCTCGCGCCACCCATGCCGGTGAGCGGTCCAGCGATTCCTGAATTGGTCCGATTGCCACTGTGGTGCTGGACGCACCCGCCGTTCCCGGATCATCGGCCAGATATTCGGCAAGCCGCCGGAACGCCTCGGACACCGCCGCGGGGACCGGACCAGCGCCAACCTCCGCCGTAATCCGGTAGGTGCCATCAAAGGGCAGATAGATGCCCAGAGGGCCGTCCAGCAGCACCAGCCCCTCCCATGCCGATCCGGTCCAGTATTCCGCCGTTCGGGACACCAGAGGCGTCAATCGCGGATGAAACTCATCCCCGCCGCTGCCCAGCAAGGTCCAGACAACCTCGCGCACAGTGAAGCGGTGCGCGGTGTAGTCCTCGATCCGCGCCCAGATCATATCAGCGTCCAGTGCCGCCGCCGCCGTTGATAGCCCCGCCGGTGCGGCAGGATACGCCGCCGGGATGTCCTCAAATTGTTTGATCAGGTCTATCGCCATCTCACGATCCCCTCATATGGGTTGTAGTGGCCCGTTTTGCTGGCAGGACCGAGAGACCAGTTTCGCGCCTCGATCTCGGTTTCCGAATAGGCCGGCCGGGCCACAAGGCTCAGCTCGAACAAGATTGCTTCCCGAATGGTGCGGATCAGCGCGCGGCCTTCGCTTGGGTCTTCTTCCTCAACGCTTTCAGCATTTGGCACAGTCTGTTCCGGCGGGATTCTGAAACCGGGGCTGATACCGACGATCAGCCCCGCCGATAGAGCGGATAGTGCATCGCGCACAAAGCCGACCTCCATCATCTGAGGCGCAATCGTCGCGCCGAACACCAGCGCTTCGGGCGTATCCTCGAGAGTGAGCGACCCGGCCCCCCGGCTGGCAAGGGGCCGATCAAAGCTATGACCGACCAGCAAATGCACCTCTTGATCCGTCTCGACCGAATACCGAAACGCGCCGGGGGCAAATTGCTCCTTGCGCGGCCTGCCGGTGCGGCCCCCATCGCTGAGGGTCGCACGGCTGTTGTAGGGGAACCGGCCACGCAAGCGGGCCGACCCATCATGTCTGCGGCGCAGTTCAAGCCCGCCGTCAGCGAAACCGGTAAGCATTACTGGATACCTGTCAGGACGCGGGTTTGCACCGCGCGGCTGATTGTCGTGTCCATGGTGCTCAGAGCCGTCAGACGCAGCCCGCCCGATTGTGCATCCGAATATGGGTCTCGAATCAGATCCACCGCACCCCACAGACCCACAAAGACAGGGGCCACACCGCCCGCCGATGTGGTCAACAACGCCTTACTTTCCAGAGGAACACCGGACGGATCAGGCAAAGCATTGTGCGACATCGCCACCGTTCCAACCGCCGCTTTGAGCCGGTCCCATTCGGTCACTGCGGTGCCGGTGATATAGGTGCCATCCATCGTGTCCCAAACCTCGGGGCGGATCAGCAGGCGCACCGCGCCGGGGCCGGTTGCCGCGTTGGCCGTCATGAATGCCACAACCTCAGAACGGATCGCGGCCCACGTCGCCGCTGCACTCAGATCGGTTTCGGCAATTCCCCATGCCGCCGCGCCCGTGAACACGCCGGTAGGCTCACCGCTGGCCCCGGACCCGTTGAAAATCGCCCGGTCCATTTCCTGCGCCATCGCGCCGTTCATATCCCGGCGAATGGCCTGTTCCAGCGCGGCACCGGATTGCAGCAGGGTCTTTCGCGTGATCCGCATTTGAATGCCCAGAGTTTGATCAGGCTTCAGCGGGCGGTCCAGCGTTGTGTAAGCTGATGGCCCCGGCACGTTGCCGGTTTCCGTCGCCTGCCAGCCCGCCGTGATCGCGGAAGTCGTGACGGGTGTTTCCTGCGCCCCGGTGCCGATATTGATCATCTGGACGCCCATCTGAGCCGCCACAGAGGCCGGGAACAGGCGCTCGATCAGGGGTCGGGTGGCAATCGGATCAGGGGTGCCGCTGGCAATGGTTTCACCGGCCCGTGTTTCCAGCGCCGCGTAGGGAACGGGGACACCACGAAAGCCACCTTGGCTACGCAGTTCGGTGACGATCTCCGCCGTTTGACCTTCAAGGGCGCGCCCTTCATCGAGGTTCAGCGCGACCTGGCGCAGCTCGAAGCTGGACACCAGATCGTTCCATTCCTTTTCCGACCGGGTTTCCAGTTCGTTCCCGGCTTCCCGGCGTTCATCGTCCTCAGCGACAAGCGCCGCACGGAACCGGGTTTCGTTGGTGCGATATTCTGCATCCAGCGTTTCCATGGACCGGGTTTCATCCTCGGTGGGTGTCTCCTTACCCACAAGGCCCGCCAGTTCCTGACGGATTTCCGACTGACGCCGGGTGATTTTCAGTGAATCAAGCATTTGATTTTCCTTCTTGCTCAATAGGGTTTCGCTGCATCTCTCGCAGCAGGTCGCGCCATTGCTGGCGCTTTGGGGTCAGAGGCTTATGCCCAACCTCAATTCGAGTTTTCCGGGCATGACAGCGCCCGCAAAGAATCTGTAAATTTGACAGGGTGAAGGCCAGTTCGGGCCGGTCCCGCACGGGTAGAACGTGGTCGCATTCCAAGCGCCGCCGTTCGCCACACTGGACACAGGCCCATCCGTCCCGGTCCAGCGCCTGCATCCTCAGCGCCTTCCAGCGCGGGCCGCGCGTGACCTTGGCGCTGTGGCGCTTGTATTCCTTGCGGCGGCTCATCGGCGCACCTGCAACTCAAAACAAATCACCACGCCATCCGGGCCAAGGATGCCCACCCGAGAAATTGAATATTCGATACCACCGATGACCAGCTTGTCAGCAGTGGACGGCGCGACACTGCCGGCCGCCATGAACACCCGCAGATCACTATCCGCGATCGCCGCAACATTGCGCTCTTCGATCGTGTATTCCGTGACCGCTACAATAACGGCATTGTCCACCGGTGTTCCCGGCGTCGGGTTCCACGGATCACCCGTCGGCGCACCCGGTTGGCGTAGAATTGCCGACTGGCCGAACCGCTTGATCAGCCGTGTTGCCGTGTCTGTCATACTCATCCGAAAGCAATCCTTCCTGCCCGCAGGGGGCCGCGCCCCGTAATCCGACTACCTTCACCCACGGCTAGAACGGACGCCGAAACAGCATCTATGCGCCCGGTCGATCTGGCCTTGTCCAAACAGGGGTTAAGCTGGCCGTCGCGCTTGCAGACCGCATCGGCGAGCGCCGCCCGCATCATGTAGGTTTCAGGGGATGCAACGTGCCGGTCATAGACGGCCCGCCGGAAACGCTCTGCATCCTCGCCCCCGTCAAAAGGCCCAAACCGGCGCAGAACCTGCCGCGCGGTCAGGCCAGCCGCCCGCAAGCCGTCCTGAATTTCAGATTGCTTAAACGTGTCGTAGCAAATCGCCTCGACCGGATAGCCATCGGCCTCGTTTATTACCGCCTTGATCCATGCCGTCACCGGAACCGTGCCATCGCCCAGGGTGCGCAAGGTGCCTTCAGCTTCCATCGAAACATACAGGTTGCCCACGCCGTCGCGCTGGCCACGATCCAGAAGGCCGGGACGCGACGGGAACCAGCCCCGAACCTCCAACCGGCCCGTTTCAGCCCAGAAGAACGCCGCCGCGCTCATGGAAGCCGAACCGCCCAGATCGAGGCCCACCACCAGCGGCCCGCGCCTCTCTGGCAAGGTGTCCGTCTCGACAGCGAACCAATCATCCATATCGACAAGCGGCTCGTTGGTGGCGTCGTTCACACGCTGGTTAAGGTGCAGCAACCTGAACGCTTGCAGGTCAGCACCGCCACGCGACTTGGCCCGCCGTGCCGCCGCCTGCAATTCCTTCAAAGGGGGTGCGATGCCCGCCGCAATGCCGGGGTTTGCCGCTTTGATCGCCGCCGGATCGTCAGGTTCAAGCCCCGCAGGCGCGCGGTGTTCTTGCCGGAACGTGGTCGGTTCATCCTCATCCATCCACCGGCTGAAAGGGTGCTGATCCGTAGCCGCACTGGTGGAAATAATTAGAACCTTGCCTCCGCGCTTCAATGCACCGGTCAACAACGCCGTTTCCAGCCGCGCCCCTTTGGGTTCGGCCCAGCTTGCCCGCTCATCCATGATCACAAGCGTGGGGCTGGTGCCGAGAATGCCCGCGCCATCCGCAGCAATCGCCCTGATCTTGTGTTCGCCGTCCAGTTCAATTTCCAGCTTGGGGGAATACCGAACCTTTATGCGCTCCTGCACTTCGTCAGGCATGGCCCGGATAAGGTCCAGACAATAGGTCCAGACTACCTCGGCCTGATCACGCTTGCCCGCCGCCAAGAGGATTTCCCGGCGCGGCTGGTCATTGAACACGCCGAACAACTCAGCAACAGCAATCGCCGCCGTAGTGGCACTTTTGGAGTTGCCCCTTGCTACCGAAAGCACGGCAACCCGAATGTCAGGATCAAACGCGCCCCGAACAAACCGCTTTTGGAACCCGGCCAGCTTCATCGGCTTCCCGGCCATCTTGCCTGTGGGGATTTTCAGCCCTTCAATGAATTTGATCGCGGCGGTTGAAGGCTTCATTTCACTACCCCCAAACCGTTAAGCGCGAAAGAATAACCCAGAACCGCGACTAGCGGCCCGTCCATAAACCGGGGCATTGGGACCATCGACACGCCGTCGCTGGACAAATCGCTCACCTCGACAGGGCGCGCATCGCCTCTCAGGGCGTGCGCATAGCCCTTGGGGGTATGGGGGTGTGTTTGGCTAGGGGGATGAAGGGGGTATTGCAGGGGGGATGAAGCCACTACCGAACCCACTATGCTAGGGGGGATGAAGGGGGTATTGCAGTCTGTCATTGGCCCGCCTCCACGATGAAAGACGTGCGACGGGACGCTGGCCCCTCGGTCTCGATCTTGATCTTTTCAGCCGCCAACAGCCCCTCCATCGCCGCCTTGAGCGCGCGCTCGGTCATGCCTTCATTGTCGGGATGTTCCGCGAACAGCTTAGGCGCGTAGCGTGAGCCGCCAGCATGGTTCACCTGCCGACCCTGCGCCATGAAGGTGGCCAGCAGCTTCATGAACACGCGCTGAGCCGTCGCGCCCGCCGCCAATGCGTCCAGCCCGTTCGGCTGTTGCTCAGCGACGAACGCGCCGTCCGTCCACTTCATATAGGTTTCATCACCTACGCGCCCGTAGTTGGCCTTCATCGTCGTCATGACGCGCCGGTCGGGGTCAGCCTCGAAACCATCATCGGTGATCCGGGACAGGTAGAGCCGCGACCGAACGCTGTTGTTCCATGCCGTGCTGCCGCTCGTGCCGGTGCCGCTGTTGAGGCCGGTCAGGGACGGATGCCCCAGCAGCATGACGGCGCAGTTACGCTTGAGCGCCAGCCCGCGCAGGATGCCGATGAATTGGCGAACCTTGGCCCGGTCGTTCTCATTGGCCGGATACACATCGGCCAGGGTATCCACCACGATCAGCGCAGGGGCTTCATCCTCGGCGCGCGCGTCCAGTTCCTTGAACAGTTCCGACTGCATCAGCGCCACGCCGGTTTCTATCGCCAAGAGCGCATCCTCACCCGCCAGTGACCGTAAGGTCAGCCCCGACAGATCGTCATATCCGCGCCCTTCCGCCCGCAGGATGTCGTCAACACGGCGGTGCAGTTCGTCGTCGTCGTCCTCAGCCGAAAGGTAGATCACGCCGCCGGTGTTCACTGTCTTGCCGATCCATGCGGTTTGCGCCGAGACAGCGATTGCCAGTTGCAGCGCCAACAGGCTTTTGCCGGTGCCGCCATCGCCGCTGAACAGGGTGACGGTCTTCTTCGGCACCAGCCCTTGCACCAGCCATTCGCGCGGCTTGACGGGCTTGCCCTTGAGCGATGCCGCCGAGTAGAACCGGGATGCCCGATCCGGCGCGGCACGGTCATCGGGTGCAGACGGATAGTCCGCGCGGTGCAGCGCATCTTGATCGCCCATAGCGTTAAAGACGTTCATGCCGCTGCTCTCCCCTGCACATAGTCCAGGAAAGCCGCCCGATTGCCCGGTGACAGGCGATTGAAGCTGGCCAGGGCATAGACTTTCAGTTCGCCAGTGCTGGCCATATCGGCCCAATGTGCCGCCGCGTCCATGTGATCGAACAGCGGGGCAATCGGCTGGCCCGCCTCTCTGGTAAGCGCCGCCTCTGCCGTCTGCACCGCGTCGTCGCGGTCCATCGCCCTGAGCGCCATGAACGCCAGGGACGCCCGATCCTTTACGGTCAGGTGTTGCCGCAGGATCAAGGGCAGGCCGTGCCAGTCGTCGGCATTGTCCAGGTAGAGCGCATAACCCACCGAACGGGCAACGCGCTTGATGTTGTCGGGGATGTTCTTGGCGATACTCATGCCTCACCCCCTTTGCCTGCCATCGCGCGCAGGGCTGCGACCGCATCCAGCCCAGCGGCATGAGCCTCAAAGAATTTGGCCTTGTCCTCCATCGCCTTGGCGAGGGCTTCCAATGCCTTCGGGTGTTTCTTGAGACGGCGCAGCAGAAGCATCAGATAGAGGCTTTCGTAACCCTCGACTTGGCGCATGATCGACTTGACGATCTGTTCTTCCCAGTCGGTCAAATTGCTCATGCCGCCACCCCGCAGAAATGACGCCGGATAATGGCTGGCGCACCGGCCCAAATCGGGCTATATTCGGGGGGAAGCTGGACGGCTTCAAATACGATATTAGCGTCGGGTGCAGTTGCCGCTGCCCCGGCGTTTTTCATTTCGGTATTGCTCATGCGGCCACCTCGGCCTGAGCATCCAGCCATTCCGACACGTCCGCCTCGCGCCAGTAGCGGCGACGGGCGATGTAAATGGGCTTGGGGAAGTTCAGCGCCGGGTCATTCAGCCAGCGCCAGAGGGTCATATCAGAGACGCCGCCAAGTGCATCGCGCACCGCCGCCGCCGTCAGCAATTTGGAAGTCATGGGCCTACCTCGTTAGAACAGGTTAGGCCCTCTAATAGGACTAGATTTTCAGCCGATGGTATTGCGGAAAGAGCGTGACTCTAAAACCGGAACGCTTGCCCCTTTGCCTGTTCCAGAGCGTTCCCAGCGGCGCGCGCATCGCGCCTTGCCATTGTGGCAGGCAATATTTCGGCCATATCCGCAAGGCTTGCCCCCGCCGCTCGCGCATCCAATAGGCGAAGGTAGGTCAGCCACTTTTCAGGATGATGTTTGACGTTTTTGATGTCCTTCACGCAGTCATTTTCATCATCATACCAATGCGATGTATAGCAATCCTCAAGTTCCTTTTTCGCATCCACCAGTTGCGGCCCAAGCGGCAACGAAAGGTCGAATGTCAACGACACAAGGTTGGGCGCTTCGACCTCGACCACCTCGCCAGTATCGTCAAATTGGTAACTGACGCCATCCATCCCACCAAAGATAAGGCCAGACCCCCAAATCGGCCCGCCAAACATCCAATCGCTTAAAACCGGGTCAAAAAACTCACTCATCCCGTATTTTGAAGCGCCCGAGTGAAAGAATGGCCACGCCCTAATGCCTCGATACCACCACGCATCATCCGCGCTAATATCTTCGGGCAAGTTCGTTGGGTCAGACAAATCAAGCGGTTGAGAGCGACCACCTATTGCCAGCTCAAAGTCGCGCCGATAATCGTCGCGCCGCCGGGTAAATTCCCAACGCCAACGGTCTTTTCCCCATTCGTCAGTGTTTCCATAGTCGCCGGGTTCTCGCCAATCGGGGATTCCCCATTCATTCACGGATGCAAACCAATGCGCCATTAAGCCCGCGCTCCTTCAATCCGCACCACGTTATCCGCCGTGCCTTCCACCAATTCACCGACAAAGCGCGCCCATGCCTCAAGCGCGGCCCGCTTTTCATCTGCATAATCATGCCGCTGATAGACGCTCACAATGCCGCCCGCCGTGCCGCTCACATGGTTTAGCACCGCCTCAGTCACGCGCACGGGGATGCCAAGCCGTGCCATGCTGGTTGCAGCGGTGCGGCGCAGATCGTGAAACGTCCAATGCGGGATGTCCACCGGCTCGCCGCGTTCATCGCTGGCAATCTCTGCCATGCGATTGGCGATATGATTGCGGCCCTTGTGATAGCCTTGCAGGGCGCTTTCGCCGGTTGTGGTGAACAAATAGCCAGCATCGCCCTTGACGCGCTCCACCGCCCCCAGAACGTCCCGCGCGGCCTCTGACAACGGAACATCATGCGCCCGCCCGTTCTTTGTCCTATCGGCGGTCAAGTGCCACAGATCGCCGCTTACCTCGCGGTCGGTCATGTTCACAGAGGTGGCGCGGCAAATCTGAACAGTAAGCCTCCGGCGGCGGCCGTCTGATCTCGGGTTTGATCCGATGGTAAGTCCGACCTTATGTCCGACTTTATCAACCGCCCTCAAATCGAAGTTCTTTCCGCTGCCGA
>Ga0316207_10004854_pt1 | contig 11416 bp, 12 predicted proteins | sample 6weekpyrite_MG_FD_204943 | JGI IMG/M metagenome (GOLD analysis project Ga0316207, IMG submission 204943) | Microbial mat bacterial communities from mineral coupon in-situ incubated in ocean water Damariscotta River, Maine, United States -... | ecosystem: Environmental > Aquatic > Marine >...
ACATAGACTCAACCCAGCCTATATGTCCATCTTTATGTAACATCCTTACTTCACCTGACCATTTACCATAATCCTGTACAGCGGATATTACTTCTGAGGTGATAGAGTCTGTATCTTCTGGTACATGCAATATATTTACAGGTTGGCCTATAATCTCCTTTTTACTGTATCCATAGAGTTTTTCAGATCCCTTATTCCAGTCAATAACGACTCCCTGTAAGTCCGTTACGACTACAGCATCAAAAAGATAATCAAAAGCTTTAGCTCTCAGTTTAATGGTATCTATATTCATATTTGTTAAACATATAAAAGTGTTGATGCTAAATAGTATTACGTAGCGTTATTTTCTGATTGTAGTGTATTACTATTTCAATTTCTCATAACAGTATTTTTATCTCATTCTGTTTGATATATATCTAGTTTTCTTATATTAAATGCTTCGCTTTTATTTAGAACGAGCCTTTGAGTATTTTTTAGTTGTTTTTAGTTGCTATGTTAGTGGCTAAACCATCGATGCTTATCTGGTTGTTTTCCAACCAGTATTCTTTAATGGCATCTTCACCTTTATTATTGGCCCATTTTGTTAAATGGTCCCTCTCATCTATGTAATCTAACAATGGTACGGACATTCCGCATGATGTTTGAACCAGGTCTATATCCAGTTCAAAAATTTGTCGAGCCCCTGTAAAAGGTTTAAATAGTTTATATAAGGTATGCCATTCGGTATCATTTTTATGAATAACTTTTGCATTTCCATATAAACGGAGTATCAGCGGTTTCCCCTCAAAGGCCGTAAACATAATGGTCATTCTAGGGTCTATCTGCACATGTGCTGATGTTTCGTTACCGCTGCCGGTTACATTTAACCAGATAACAGTATTTTCATTGATTACTTTTAATGAGTCCATTCCCTTTGGTGATATGTTGACTCGACTATCTGCGGTTGCCGTCCCTACAAAAAATAATTTTTGTGCTTCTATAAATGATATTAGTTGATCTGTTAATGATGAAAATTTCTGACTCATATATTATTCCTTTAATTTATCCCTGAGCATTAATTAACTAAGGTGCTTAATTGTTTTTACCTGTAATCGTTATTTATTTTCTTGAACTGAGCGATAAGTTTGTCACACTCAGGTTTTGCTGCTTCACAAAGTGTGACAATTTTAGTTTCAAGGCCGTTACCTTTTGCAATTATTGATTTTTTTATTACGGCAGGGTAGGCAGAATGTTTTTTTGGAGAAAAAAACCACATAACCTGATTGTTGTTCTCAATTAATGAAATAATCGTCCAGCCTCCCTGGTAACTGGTGTTTGCAGATTTTTTGTTTTTTAAAGTATTCATTGCATTGTCTACAGATGAATACTGAATAGGGGCGGTGATATTATTCGCAAACAGGTTGCCAGAATATATTAAAAATAATGATATTAATGATAGTGTTTTCATGAGTGCTCTATTTTGATATATAATGAAAATCAGGTACTAGATTATCATTACTTATAAAGGTTCAGATGTATTCTAATTTATGGGGTTTATTGGATTCGATTTGTTTACCAGCGATATAATCTGGGGATGCCTCGAGTATAGAGCAAAGCAAAGAGTTTTGGTACGCTACATTGGTTATTTCTTCAATGCAGAATTTCTGCACATCTTTAACGGTAAAATTTTTGTGTATGAATTTTCCATTTTCAAAACATAGGCTGCAGTATTCAGTGTTAACTGTGCCATCAGTATTGCGACCTCCTCTTTGAGGGTCCTTCTTCATTGGTATACCACAGCTTTGAAAGGATTTGCTCATTTGTATATCCTTATTTTTAGTTTATTAGATTTTAATTCTGACGCAACCTTTAGTGTGAAATTTAGACGCTATGTTAACTTAGAATAAAATCAGCTGTCTATAGTTTTAAGGAAGATTGATGTATTGCTTATTCTTGCTCAATAAGAAATATGTTAGCTAACTAATATATTATTATGAGCTTATGTGAGAATGCTAATGTTTAAAAATAACTTTGCCTTATTATTCTTAGTCCCCTTATATCTCATTTAACAGATCAGGAGGGTTATAAACAATAAAGTAATTAATTGAGTTTTATTAGTTTGTAGTGTTTTATGGCAATAATGTACGTTCAGAAGGGAATAACTGTGAATAGATATAGTACTTTTTAGTTAAGCTATGTCAGATTTCAGACCGGCAAAAATACTCAATAAGAGTATCTAGCCTATTCTTCTTCGTCACCTTCAGTCCATTCCTGTTGCTCCTGAAGTATTAAATTTTCCAGATACAGTTTGCGCATGGTTTCTTCGTATTTTTTACGTTTTTGAATGGCCATGTCAGATTTTTTAGCTTTAGCTTTAGATTTTTTAACGGATTTCTTCTTAACAGGTGATTTAACAACTTTCGCTTTTTTGCTTTTTGTTGTTGTGACAGCTTTCTTTTCAGTCACTTGATTGCTAGCAGGGTTAAGTTGTTTCTTTATAGCAGCGATTTCTTTATACAACTCTGTATGCCCAAGAGAGCTTGCACGCTCAAGGTGAGCAAGCGCTTTTTTCAGATCTTTATTAACTCCCAACCCGTATTGGTGTAACTGGCCAAAAATTATTAAAGCATTAGCGTTACCATTTTTTGCTTTGCTCGATATACTACTTAACCAGCTAGCATGAAGTGGTGCCTCATAGCCATTTTGCTTAATATCCAGATAAATAAGGCGATTGGTAGCCGCTTTATTTTTCTTTTTGACGGCTTTTTCATACCACATTTTTGCTTTATTTATATCTGGCTTAACAGATATACCAAACTCATAAAATGTGCCTAATTTAAATTGTGCAAGTGTATTGCCTCTATTAGCCTGCTTTTCCTGCATTACAAAAACACGGTAGCCGAAAGCATTTTCATCGGCTTTTAAACTGGTATTCAGGAGCAATATAAAAATTAGAAAAAACAATGAAATCCATTGTTTTGTATTTGAATTGATCAAACTAACACCTCAACAACATCTACAAATAGGCAGATGCCTTAAATATCCTTAACGTATGTTAGAGTATAGTTTATAAAAAAAATAATACATTTATGATGTAAGTTTTTGTTTTTTATATAAAATATTTGTAATTTTAGTTTTTTAAAAGATTTGCACTGATAAATTCTGGGTTTGCCTTTGAAAACGCTTTAGCAGTCTGTTATTTAGTGATGTGAGCCCTTCAAAATTCGTGCTTTATCTCGGTTCCAGTCGCGGTCTTTCTCATCAGCTCGTTTATCATGTAACTGTTTTCCTTTCGCAAGGCCTATTTCCAGTTTTACATTGCCTTTGCTCCAGTACATTTTTAATGGCACAAGGGTATAGCCTTTTCTATCTACTGCACCCACTAGTTTATCTATTTCATAACGATGCATTAATAGTTTTCTAGGTCGGGTTGGTTCCGGGTGTACATGGCTCGATGCAGTGAGAAGGGCAGTGATCTGACCGCCAACCCAGAATATCTCATTTCCTTTTACGATAACGTATGTGTCGGTCATTTGAACCCGACCATCACGTATGCTTTTAACTTCCCAGCCTTCGAGCACCAGGCCAGCTTCAAATGTTTTTTCTATACTGTAGTCATGCCTGGCTTTTTTGTTTAAGGCTATAGCGCTGCCTGGTTTTTTGCTTGTTTTTTTGTTTTTCTTTGCCATTCTTGAATATGCAGTCGTTTGTATGTGATTAAAAAAGTTGCGTGATTATACGTTAAATATGGGGGTGCGGCTCGAAAACGTTTATTGAAAGTTAAATGTCGTTTAAACTTGTGCCTCTGACATGTTTTTTGCATCATTAGCATGCTGATATATGTCACTAAAAATTTATTAAAATAATTAAATAATGATATATAAAACAATAAGATAGAGTTTATAAAGAAATTATCATCTGGAGTCTAGATGTCTGAAGAAGTCCGCACCTCAATTCACGGTCAATGGTCGAGCCGCATGGCCTTTATACTTGCTGCAACCGGGTCTGCTGTTGGTTTAGGTAATATCTGGAAATTTCCTTATATTACTGGCGAAAACGGGGGGGGCGCATTTGTCATAGTTTACCTTGTATGTATTGCAGCTATTGGTATACCCATAATGATTGCTGAGGTTATGCTGGGGCGTCGAGGGCGGCAAAGTCCAATAAATACCATGTCCGCATTAGCGGCCGAAGAAGGTCGTCCTGCTTCATGGGCCATGCTTGGCTGGCTAGGGGTTATTGCTGGTTTTCTGATTCTTTCTTACTACAGTGTTATCGCTGGCTGGGCTTTGTCTTATGTATTCAGGACGGCATCCGGGGTGTTCGAAGGGGCAACGGCTGATGGTGTTAGCAGTATATTTACAAACTTTGTATCAAACCCGGAAAGTCTTTTAGCCTGGCACACTATATTTATGGTGGCGACCATGATTATTGTCTCCAGAGGGGTTAAGCATGGTATAGAAAGAGCCATTACTTACTTGATGCCGGCTTTATTTGTGTTGTTAATAATTTTGATATTTTATTCTATGTCGACAGGTTATTTCTCTGTAGGCCTGGATTTTCTGTTTGCACCTGATTTTAGTAAGTTAACAGCAAGTTCAGTTCTGGTCGCGATGGGGCATGCCTTTTTTACATTAAGTCTGGGTATGGGGGCAATTATGGTCTATGGCTCCTATTTACCGAAAGAGACATCCATCGCCAAGTCTTCAATGATGATCGCAGCGGCTGACACTCTGGTTGCACTACTTGCGGGTATGGTGATATTTCCTATTGTATTTGCTAATAACCTTGAGCCAGGTGTCGGTCCCGGATTAATTTTTCAAACGCTGCCCATAGCATTTGGTCAAATGGAAGCAGGTGTATTAATTGGTACGCTATTTTTTGTTTTACTGGTATTTGCAGCCTGGAGTTCTTCAATTTCACTGATAGAACCAGCTGTTGCGTGGTTAGTTGAAAATAAAGGTATTAGTAGAGTCACAGCTTCTGTCTGGTGTGGACTTGCCACGTGGTTAGTGGGTATTGGTAGTGTTTTATCGTTCAATGTGTGGGCTAATAAAACCTGGAGTTTAAACCTGTTTGGTGAGGTTCTATTCGAAAATAAAACCTTTTTCGATACCCTGGATGGCTTAACAGCAAATATCATGTTGCCAATTGGCGGTTTGTTTATTGCTATTTTTGCAGGCTGGTTAATGAAAACTGAATCGAGCAAGAAAGAGCTCAATACTGAAGAAAAAGGGTATAATCTTTGGCTGTTGCTGGTTAGGGTTGTTGCACCCGTAGCGGTAATGGTTGTCTTCCTAAATGCAATTGGCATTATTAAATAAAACAGGTTTTAGTGTGACGTTAATATCCCGTAATGCGCTGGTGCCATATTCTGTTGAAGAAATGTACTCACTGGTGGATGATATAGAGGCGTATGCCGAGTTCTTACCCTGGTGTCGTTCAACAAATGTGATATCCAGAGATGAAAACGAAGTTCAGGCAAGTATAGAGATAGCGCGTGGGGCGCTTAATAAGTCTTTTACCACTTTAAACCGCTTACAAAAAGATAAAATGGTTGAGATGCGATTAGTTAAAGGCCCATTTAAACATCTTCAGGGGTACTGGCGGTTTGATGCTTTAAAAGACAATACAGCGAGTAAGATCTCCCTTGATCTGGACTTCGAGTTTGAGAGCAAACTGGTTGCACTGGCGGTGGGTTCTGTATTTAACCAGATTGCAAACTCCATGGTGGATGCATTCTGTAAAAGAGCAGTTGAGGTGTATGGTGAGCGAATCTGAGGCAGTAGCAGGGAAGGAGCAGTCACAAATTAAAGTTGAAGTTGCTTTTGCTCGTGAAGATACACAGCAAATTCTCGACTTTATGGTTAATGAAGGCACAACGATAGAGCAGGCTGTTGAGCAATCGGGTATTTTAGCGATATTTCCTGAAATTGATCTTAGTATTAATAAGGTAGGGATTTTTGGCAAGTTAGGTAAAAAAACAGCCACTTTAAAAGAGGGAGATAGAATTGAAATTTATCGACCGCTTATTGCTGATCCGAAAGAGGTACGGCGCAAGCGAGAAGCGGAGGGTAAGAAAATGAAAAAAGGTGGCGGAGAGAATCAGTAGCCGATGTACTTAAGTCAGGTGTATAGCGACTATTTTACTCATCTTTGAGCAGGGTGTCCCAAACTGGGTGGTAAATCGTTTGTATCCAGGCCTTCTACCTCTGACTTGTCCCCATGTGCTTCAGGCGTGTAATCGCTATCATCAATTCTAACTAATGCATTATCTTCAAAATACAGGGTTAAACGTGATTGTTTAACATTTTCATTACCCGGTTTTAAATAATAAATATAATCCCAGCGATCCTGATGAAATGGATCTTTGAGTAACGGAGAGCCGAGAACAAAGAGCACTTGATTACGGTTCATACCTGTTTTAAGTTTTGCATAGTTTTCAGGTGTAACCTTGTTTCCCTGTTGAATGTCTATTCTATGGGGTTCACAAGCTGTCAGAAAGAGCATGGAAGCTAAAATACTAATAATAATGAGATTCTTTTGCATATATTAATGATACGTATGTAGATTCGCGTATAATGAAAGACTAGAATTTTAAACTAAATCCCCCCCAAAAAACAGCAGGAGTTTGCTTTGGAAACCGCTGATTTAAAAAAAGCAGGACTTAAAATAACCCTGCCACGAATGAAAATATTAGAGCTAATGGAGTCGGGAGATTTACGTCACCAGAGTGCGGAAGATATTTATAAGGCACTACTTAAGCAGGACGAAGAAATTGGTCTGGCTACAGTTTATAGAGTTTTGACTCAGTTTGAAGGTGCCGGTCTGGTAACGCGCCACCATTTTGAAGGCGGTCAGGCGGTATTTGAATTAAATCAGGGTGAGCATCATGACCATCTTGTTTGTATTAGCTGCGGTAAAGTAGTTGAGTTTATGGATGATGTAATAGAGAGACATCAAAATCAGATTGCACAACAAAATAACTTTACAATTACAGAGCATAGTTTAATTATTTATGGTCGTTGCGAGGACTGTCAATAATCAGTTATATAACATCGTCTCAGTATGCTCGCGTTCATTAGGACACAAGAGCCGATGTGGTTTTTAACTGAGCTCTACGACTATCTTTTCTAATAATCATTAATTAAACCGTGTATTCATCTATGACTAATCTCACGTAAAGAGTTCATGCAAACTACAAAAGTCAGGCCAGACATCACTCATCAATATACGTTTGATGAATATTTGGAAAAATTAACTGCTTACTGTGGCAGCGATGAAAGTCTGAAACGTGCCTGCAAACTTATCTGGGATTTACCCCCTTCAGAAAAAAATCTGCCAAGTGGTTTAGAGGTTGCTTTAATACTTGCTGAACTAAGCGTAGATAAAACAACGTTATTAGTTACACTGCTTGGTGATTTTCGTTTAAATAATGATGAGTTTATTGAAACTATCACAGCTGACTATGGTGAAGAAATATATCATCTGGTTAAAAAAGTACGTTGGCTGCATGATTTTCATATTGAAAACGTAGAAGACAACTCGCCAGAACAAATAGAACGCCTCAGACGATTGTTGCTATCTATGGTAGACGATGTTCGTGTAATGCTAATTAAACTTGCATTTCGAGTTCAACGTTTAAGAATGATGGCTGGAGAGGATACCCCGCACAGACAGTTAATAGCTAAAGAAACCCTGGATATTTTTACACCACTTGCTAACCGTTTAGGCTTAGGTCAATTAAAGTGGGAGATGGAAGATCTTTCATTTCGTTTTATTGAGCCCTTAACATATAAACGTGTTGCAAAGTTGTTAGAAGAAAGAAGGGAAGAGCGTGAAAAATATATAAATGATGCGGTTGGTGAAATTAACGCTATGCTTGATGCTAACGGTGTGGAGGCTGAAATTTATGGTCGGCCCAAGCACATATATAGTATCTGGAAAAAAATGACAGCCAAACAGAAAGATTTTACTGAACTGTTTGATGTTCGTGCAGTGAGAATTACCGTAGAAGCTGTAGCCGACTGTTATACGGTTTTAGGTTTAGTTCATGGTCGTTGGAGACATATAACCCAGGAATTCGATGATTATATCGCTAACCCTAAAGAAAACGGTTATCGCTCATTACATACGGCAGTTTATGGTCCAGATGGAAAGCCGTTAGAAATACAAATTCGTACGCGTGAAATGCATGAGTTTGCAGAGTACGGTGTAGCTGCACACTGGCGTTATAAAGAAGGTAGCGATGGTGATGACAGTCTGGAAAAGGGCATCGCATCATTAAGAAAATTACTTGACCCAAATGAAACCAAAGATGAGGAACTAATAGATAGTTTTCATACTGAATTATTTCCTGACAGGGTATTTATATTAACCCCTAAAGGTAAGGTTCTGGATTTACCCCAGGGTGCAACACCGTTAGATTTTGCCTATATAGTGCATACGGAAATAGGACATCGTTGTCGAGGGGCTAAAGTTAATGGGCGTATTGTTCAGCTTACTTATGATTTAAAAAATGGTGAGCAAGTTGAAGTATTAACAAGTAATGAGCCTGCGCCCAGTCGTGACTGGATGAATCCAAATCTTGGTTATATTAAAACGAAACGAGCCAGAGCAAAAGTAAAAAGCTGGTTTAAGCATCAGGATTATGAGCTTAATAAACTTGATGGGAAAGTTTGCTATGATCGAGAGTTAAATCGTTTAGGGTTGGTTAAGGCATCATTGCAAAAAGTTTTAGATCATTATAAACAGTCATCAGCCGATGATTTTTTCGCTGCTATAGGTCGTGGTGATATAACACCGGGGCAACTGGCAAATGCCTTACATGATGTTTTTTTAGATAAAGAAGAAAGTATACCGTTAGTTGCTAAACAGATCAAAACAACTAAAAAAGCCTTAAGTAGCGACGAAGTTCGTATTCGTGGAGTAGATAACTTATTAACGACTATATCTAACTGTTGTAAGCCAGTGCCAGGTGATGAAATTATTGGTTTTATTACTCGTGGACAGGGTGTGGCAATACACCGTAAAGACTGTGTGAATATTATTAATCTTGAAGCTAAAAAACGGGACAGATTAATTGAAGCGGACTGGGGTGATGATATTGGAAAAACTTATAAGGTATCAATACATGTTGAAGCTTTTGATCGTCAGGGTTTGTTAAGAGATGTGAGTAAAGTTTTAACAGATGAAAAAGTTGATGTAGTTGGTGTTAATACTTTGTCTAATAAAGACGAACAAACCGCAGATATGACTATAACTGCAGAAATCTGTGATCTGAATCAGTTAGGAAGGGTTATGGATAAAATTAATCAGTTACAGAATATTATTAGTGTAAGTCGAGAGCATAGTTAGAATAAATAGTCCTGTTATGGCTTGTTGATTTATTTATAGGTTTTCAAAAATTCTTCAAATTCTTTTGCTGGCATAGGTTTAGCAATTAAATAACCCTGAGCAATATCGCAGCCTAATTTTTTAAGGTGATCCAATATATCCTTTGTTTCAACGCCTTCAGCTACAACGGATAAGCCGAGGTTGTGAGCCAGGTCTATAATTGATTTTACAATTATCTGATCGTCAAAATTTGACATCATTTCCCGTATAAAAGACTGGTCTATTTTTAATTCATTAACGGGTAGTTTTTTTAAACGACTAAGTGATGAGTACCCGGTGCCAAAATCATCAATAGATAACTCAATGCCAATTGATCGAAGTCTGGTGAGAGTATCAAAAATATAATCATGATCTGAAAGAAAGAGGCTTTCTGTTATTTCAAATATTAGTCTACGGCTAATTGAAAAATCAGTGATTCTAGATTGAACCTGATTGATAAAGTCCGGGTCCATTAATGTTTGAGTTGAAATATTAATGGCAATCTTTAAGTTGTGGCCTTCTTTACTCCATTTGTTTATATTTTTAACAGCAGTGTCTATTGCTTCATATGTATATTTATCGATTAAATTATACTGCTCAAGAGATTCTATGAAAATCACTGGAGAGATCATGCCTCTTTCAGGATGAATCCATCTGCCAAGTGCTTCGCTAGAAATAATAGTATTTGTTTTGATATCGATTTTGGGTTGGTAATACAGTTCGAATTGTTTTTTTTCAAAGGCGTGATTAAGGTCGATGGCCAGATTTAACTGACTTTCATCGGTTTCATCTTCTTCGTTGTTAAAAACATGGAATTTAGAGTGGCGTTCTTTGGCGACATTGAGTGCAATGTCCGCATGGCGTAATAAGGTTTTTCGATCTTCACCATGTTCAGGGTAACTACTTATACCAATGCTTGCATCGACTTTAAACTCTTTGTTATTAATTATGTAAGCTGCTTCCATCTCTTTTAATATTCTAGTAGTGTAGAAAATAGTTTCTTCTTCAGTTGTCTTAGGTAGTAGTAAGATAAATTCGTCACTACCAAGGCGGCCTAGTGTTTCATTTGCTTTAAGGTTTTTTTTGATTCGATTACAAAATTCAATTAATATTTGATCGCCCTTATCATGACCTAGTGCATCATTTATAGATTTAAAATTATTAATGTCGATTAACAAAACACTAATAGTGCTTTTTTCCTGAGATGAAAGGGATAATTGTCTGTTAATGCGGTCTCTTAAAAGTGTTCGATTGGGAATGCCTGTTAGTGAGTCATACAAAGAAAGCTGTTCAACTTTTTTATTAGATTCCGAGTATTGTTTGTTTAGCCTCTCTAGTCTGTGTTGGTGAGCAATTAAAGAAGATTGTGATTCTTCCAGTTCCTTAACGGCCAGTGCATTTTCAATCGCTATGCTTACAATACCTGCGAACATGGTTAACATGTTCAGATCTCTTTGTGTGAATTCAAGCCCGCCCTGTTTATTGATTGCGGCGATACCACCAAGAAAGTGTTTTCTGCCCTGTAATGGCACAAGAATTAAGGTACCCGCTTCTTTTTCCCACTTGTTTCGTTCTGATTCATCAAGCTCTTCAAGTACGCCTCTCCACCAGGCCTTCTTGTTTTTCCATACCCAGCCGCATACGCCAAAATCTAGAGGAAGTGATTCGCCTATTATTTCCTCGGTATTTGCACCGGCACCTGCACGGTATGTATAGGTTTCATTATTATTATCGAGAATGGGTATAAGAAGTGTTTCTGCGCGCACTAGATGAATTGCCCGTTTGGCAACAGTATCAAACACCTTTTCGAGGTTTAACTCGCTGGCTACTAATCGAAAAGTGTCTTGAAGTAATTCAATTTCAGATTCCCTGTCCTTTAACTCTCTTCTGAAGTCAATTACATTAGGAGCGGTTCTGTTTTCTTGAGGCACATTAAGTACTTGCTAATCATAGTTATTTTTATTCTAGTACAAAAATATATTATGTGCCTGATAAAGGAGGTGATTATTTAAGTAAGAGATAGAGTGTGAGCAGGTTTAAGGCCAATAATACAGCCGCTATG
>Ga0316207_10004855_pt1 | contig 11415 bp, 15 predicted proteins | sample 6weekpyrite_MG_FD_204943 | JGI IMG/M metagenome (GOLD analysis project Ga0316207, IMG submission 204943) | Microbial mat bacterial communities from mineral coupon in-situ incubated in ocean water Damariscotta River, Maine, United States -... | ecosystem: Environmental > Aquatic > Marine >...
TTTTTACCAGAAGCTAACTGGTCAGAGCGTTTCAGCCAGCCATAAGTACATCCCATTGGCCTATAGATTCACAGGGCTGGTATGTGGTTAAAGGCTATGCATAATTGTAGATTGGATATAACGATGATAAAGGAAAATGACAATGCGAATTATTTTGTTAGGTGGACCGGGTGCTGGCAAAGGAACACAGGCAACCTTTATAAAAGAAAAATTTAATATCCCACAAATTTCAACGGGCGATATGTTACGTGCAGCGGTAAAGGCAGGCACGCCGCTAGGCATTGAAGCGAAAAAAGTCATGGACTCGGGTGGCCTGGTGTCTGATGAAATTATTCTTGGTTTAGTTGAAGAGCGCATCAAAGAAGCGGATTGTGAAAATGGTTTTTTGTTTGATGGTTTTCCACGTACTATTCCACAAGCAGATGCATTAAAACAGCGTGGTGTGCCTGTTGATGCAGTGGTTGAAATTGATGTGGATGACAGTGAAATTGTAAAACGCATGAGTGGTCGTCGGGCACATTTAGCATCGGGTCGTACTTACCATGTTATTTACAATCCACCGAAAGTTGAAGGTAAAGATGATGAAACCGGTGAAGATCTCGTGCAACGAGATGATGACAAAGAAGAAACTGTTTTAAAGCGTCTTGATGTTTATCATGAACAAACTGAACCGTTGATTGAGTATTACTCTAACTGGTCTAATAGTGGTGAAGAAGGTTCTCCTAAATACGTTAAGGTTGAAGGTATGGGCTCTGTTGAGGATATTCGAGATAAAATTTTTGCAGGACTATAAATATTATTTGTAGCACGTACATTAAAGGCCAGTATTTAACTGGCCTTTTTTATGAGAATAATTTATTGAAGAAGGTGGGCTTAAATATGAAACTATGTCATATGATTATATTAAGTGTGTTGGCCATATTTATGGCTGGATGCAATGATATTTTGAATAATAATTCAGTTTTAGTCGTTGATTTAGCAGTTGTTGCAAAAGATACTGGTCGTAATGAGAGTATCAATAATAAGATAGCCCAGGCTGAAAAAAACCTTAATGAGCAATTAAAAAAGATTGCGGTTGATTTGAATGCGCAAGTGGAAGCTGAGAAAAAGAAATTAACGTCCAAGTCTAAGAAAAAAGAAAAAACACGTGTTGCTCAATTTACGCAACAAGCGCAACAAACCATGCGTAACAAAAAGGCTGAAGCGCAGAAAAAAATTAATCAATTAAAAGCTAATCTTCTTAATGAGTTTCGCAACGATGTTAAGGCTGCAGTACAATCTATTGCAAAGGTAGCAAGAGGTAAGGTGGTGATGGCTACGGCTGATGTACTATGGTCTGATACTACTGTCGACATAACGGATAAAGTTATTGCCAAAATGCGTGAAACGAAATAAGGATTAGCCTTTACACAGAACAAGGCCGGCATAAGCCGGCCTCATCCTCCCCAATCCCACCCCGTAGGTTCTAATTAATAATTTGCCAGTTACCGCTGTTGTCTCGGCAAGCTGTGCCAGTAGCTTGGTTACGTTTTCCGTTGATAACTACACTTGATGTGTAGTCTCGGCAATAACGGCCACTGTCACGTGTATAACTGTTGTCAGGTGTTACGGTGTATTGTCTTTGGGTGTCAGGGTTTACCCATGCAACAGACTGATTATCTTCGGCGTTAACGAAGGCTTGTCCTGCACAATAACGGTCGGCCTCATCCATGGACTCGCCAACGGAGTTACCAATAGTGGCTCCTACAATCACGCCAGCGATAGTGGCAAGTGTCTTGCCATCACCCTTACCTATTTTTGAGCCAAGAATACCGCCAATGATCCCACCTACAACGGTGCCTATATCGGCGCTACTGGTCGAGTAGGGATCGCACTCCAGCGTTTTATAACGAGGATGCCGTGGTTCTTCATAACGCCTTGGCTCTCTGTATACGTATTCATCGTCATCATGTTTACGATACTTATGCTTATTTTTGTGTTTGTTTTTGTAATAGCCATGCGCGGGTGCCCACTCGGGGGGAGCGGCTAAGGCAGGGGTGTTGCCTAAGCTAACACTTATAAAAGCAACGATAATAAAACTGCTAATAGAACGTAAGGTGCGCATGCGGCGACTCTTTAGTATGCTTAATCGAATAATGATAAAAGTATAGCAGTGCCGACCAAAATGTCTTGGTGGGGTATAATGATGAATCGGATTTCATAAGAGCAACAATAATAATGGCCCAGAAATTTATCGGTGAAGCCGACTATAACCACGAATCCATTGATTCTACAGGTATTTTATTCTGTAACCTGGGTACGCCCGAGGCGCCTACACCAGGGGCAGTACGACGTTTTTTACGTGAATTTCTTTCTGATCCACGTGTGGTGGAGATCCCCCGACCTATTTGGTGGTTGATTCTCAATTTTATTATCTTGCCATTTCGACCACGCCATGTGGCGAAGGCTTACAAAAGTGTCTGGACAGAACGCGGCTCACCGTTAATGGCCATTAGTGAAGATCAGCGTGATGCGCTTGTCGCAGAACTAAAAGCACAAACAAATACTGAAATACCGGTCGAGTTGGCGATGTGCTATGGCAACCCCTCAATACCTCAAGCGATGGAGAAATTACGTAAGCAAGGTGTTCGTCGTTTGCTAGTGTTGCCGGCCTATCCACAATATTCGGGTACTACAACAGCAGCTGTTTTTGATATTGTCAGCCGTGAACTCCAGCACTGGCGCTGGATACCGGAACTTCGCACGATCAACAATTATCATGACGATCCGCTTTATATCGAAGCGCTTGCGACGAGTGTGCGTCAGTTTAGAGAGCAAAACCCGACTAGTCAGCGTTTACTGATGTCATTTCATGGTCTGCCTGAAGCGATGTTATTGGCTGGCGATCCTTACTACTGTCAATGTCAGGCGACAGCCCGTTTATTAGCGGAAAAGCTCGGTTTGAATGAGGATGAGTGGGCAATCAGTTTCCAGTCACGTTTGGGTAAAGCGAAGTGGTTACAACCTTATACCGATAAGACGCTCGAGCAATGGGCGCGTGACGGGATTGAATCAGTAGACGTAATTTGCCCCGGATTTTCTGCTGATTGTCTGGAAACGCTGGAAGAAATGGCCATGCAAAACCGCGATGTGTTTCTGGAGCATGGCGGACGACAATATCAATATATACCTGCATTGAACGCCAATGATGGCAATATTCAGTTATTTGCTGCCTTAGTGCAGCAACATAGTCAGGGCTGGCCTCAAGTTGCTCAAAATTCGAGCAATTTAGAGCTCCGAAGACAGCGTGCGGTTGATTTAGGCGCCTCAAAATAATCTTAACCCACTGATAACAATAATAAATATTCTTTAATCGTCTGTTTGCAGATTATTCTGCTATGATACGCACCGCTATTTAGACCAAGCTAGAGGATTTACTATGTCTGAGAAACACCCGATTGTCGCAGTGACCGGTTCTTCCGGTGCAGGCACAACGACCGTCAAAGTTGCTTTTGAGCACTTGTTCCGACGCGAAAATATTAAACCATTGGTGATCGAAGGCGATAGTTACCACGCTTACGATCGTCAAGAGATGAAAGCAGCGATTGAAAAATTTGCTGCAGAAGGCAAGCAGCTGAGTCACTTCGGCCCTGAAGCTAATTTATTCGGCAAGTTAGCTGATACTTTTAAAGAGTACGGTGATACAGGTGCCTGTGAACGTCGTTACTATTTGCATAGCGATGAAGAAGCAGCAGAGCATAATGCCCGTTTAAGCCTTAATAACGTTCCTGGCCAATTTACGCCATGGGAAAAAATCAGTGAAGAAACTGATTTGTTATTTTACGAAGGTCTACACGGTGGCGCTAAAGATGGTGACATCGATGTTTCTGCACACACTGACTTATTAATTGGTGTTGTACCGATTGTGAACCTCGAGTGGATTCAAAAGATTCACCGTGATACCAGCCAACGTGGTTATTCTGCTGAAGCGGTAACAGATACAATTTTGCGTCGTATGCATGATTACGTGCACTACATTACACCGCAGTTCTCACAAACAGATATTAACTTCCAACGTGTTCCAACGGTTGATACATCTAACCCGTTCATCGCACGTGATATTCCGACTCCGGATGAAAGTTTTATTGTGATTCGTTTCAAGGATCCTGCCAAGAGTTGTGTTGACTTCCCATACTTGTTGAACATGATTGATGGTTCATTCATGTCACGTCGCAACAGTATTGTTGTACCAGGCGGTAAAATGGGTTTTGCAATGGAACTGATTCTTGGACCTGTTATCCATGACATGATGGAAAAACAACGTAAGGGCTAAGTATTGTTTTTATGTTGTATTAAAAGGGTCGCTTTTTAGCGGCCCTTTTAGTTTTTAAGAGCGAACTCTTTCTCGACCACGTTTTTCATCAATGCTTAGCAATATAATTATTCCAATAATAAAAAACACCAGCGTTATTAAAATACTATCGCGATGACTCCCGTCGGTTAGCCAATTAATTGCGCCATAACTTAAAGGCCCGACGATCGCGGCCAACTTGACGCACATACCCCATAGGCCAAAGAATTCTCCGTAACGACCGGCAGGACTAAACAAACCAACCAAAGCACGACTGGCTGATTGCGAAGCACCGAGTGAAAGGCCAATCAGATTGGCAGATAGCCAAAACATATTTATATTATTACTAGCCCATGCGACAAGGATCGCAATACACCATAATATAAGGGTTAAAAGTAAAGTTTTAATTGAGCCGGCTTTGTCTTGTAAGTAGCCAAAACCGAAAGCACCTACTGCAGCCGTGACATTGACGATGCCAATTAATAAAATGTTTTGTTTGGTATCAAATCCCATGACTTGTTGGGCGTAAACAGCGGCGAGCACAATGACAATGTAGATACCGGCTTGAAAAGAAACAATGGCGAGCATAAAACGTCGCAGCTCTGGAAAGTCATGCAGTGATTTAATGGTGGTCATCACACGTTTAAAAGCGCTGCTGGCAATATGATGTGTTATCTCAGTTGAGTTGCCGCGTTCTTTTAAGTAAAGCAGGGTGGGCAGGGATGATACCGCAAAGAACAGCGCCACAATCAACATGGTAACAGGAACGTAGTCAGTAGCACTATGGCCTACAGACTCGGCCCAGTTAACATAGCTTAAACATAATGCCAGTGCAGTGAGCCCACCGAGAAAACCGATTGACCAACCATAACCGGAAAGACGACCGATGTTTTTATGAGTAGTTAATTCTGGTAAAAATGCGGCAATTAAATTTTCACCCGTTGCGAACATGAAATAAGACGCAATAATAAAAACCGATGCCATGATGATGTCGCCAGACTCGGGTGTTGCGAGTAAAGCTGTAAAGAGAACACAGCCAGCAGTCACAATAACTAATAATTTTTTTCGTGCAGCATGAATATCTGCATAGGCGCCAATGACAGGGGCTGACAACAACACCAGTAAATTACCTGTTGCAATAGTAAGAGTCCAAAACAAAGTGGATGTTGCGGTATTGAAACCATTGCTCATGGCGATGGTCGAAACAAAGTAAGCGTTATAAATGGTGGTGAGGACAACCGTGGTATAACCAGAGTTGGCAAAGTCGTATAAAATCCACGCAAGTTTTTCACGACGAGAAGCAATAGAAGAAGTGAGAGTATTATTGTTTGGCATAGTCGTTGTATTATTATAATTTGAATCGCGTTATTTTTTCGCGTTAATTTATTGAGGTAGATATGAAACGGTTTTTGTTCTTGTTGGTATTATTGTTATTGCAAACGCGTCTGATGGCGGCTCCTATTTATGTTGAACATGACTGGCTGGCAAAAAATCTCAAGCAAGATAATCTTGTGGTCGTTGATATGACCAGTGATGCTGTTCAGTATTTACGTTATCACATTCCCGGTGCAGTGCGTCTGTCTTATCATGATATCGTCATCAAACGTAAAGACAAAGTCTCGGTTCGTTTGCCGGATACAAAATTAACAAAAGTACTCGGCCAACTGGGTATCAATTCTGAAAAGCATGTCGTTATTTACGATGATATGGGTGGTTTAGATGCAGGACGTTTGTTCTGGGAGTTAGAACGTATTGGCCATTCCAGTGTATCTGTATTGCGTGGAGGACTGGTCAAATGGGTTCTGGAAGGACACCGTGTTGATAACCTGGCGGTAAAACCTTCGGTGATCGCCTATAAGGTTGGTAAAAACGGGCGTGATAACGAATCAACACTGGATGATATACGCAATAATGAATCTGCCAGCCTACTTGATGTTCGTTCACTTGAGGAATATTTGGGGCATCCGCGTTATCCGCGTAGCGGTCGTATTCCCGGTGCAAAATGGTGGCCGTGGGAGGATAACGTTGATTTTGAGCGTGGTTTTGTACCACGTAGTGACGAAGTATTACAGGCAGAGCTGACTAAGGTCGGTGTAACTGATAAAGATAAGCCTTTGATTCTTTACTGTCGTTCGGGTCATCGCGCTAGCCAGAGTTATTTAACCTTGCGTAGCCTGGGTTACACCGATGTGAAGCTTTATGATGCCTCAATGGCAGAATACGCCAAGCAGCGTGAATTACCGCTTGAAAGGGGTAAATAGGTCTAAAGGTTGCGAGATATTGGACGTTACAGCAGCAGGAACGGTGAAAATGAGTCTGTATTATGGCGATTAACTCAATTCTGGCAACAGGCGTGCAGGGTATTCAGCGAGGGCTGAGTAGTGCACGTGAACATGCTCAGGAAGTAGCCAGTTTTGGCACCACTAACCAGAATTCATCAGTTTCCAGCCTTGCTGAGCCATTAATTGGTTTAAGACAAGATTTGGCTCAGGTTCAGGCCTCTAGCGAGGTTGTTGCTACGGTTGATGAGCTGTTGTCCAGCTTATTAAGGAATCTTAACGACAATAACTAGCCTAAATGGGCAAGAAAACGGCAGTTGCGAGCCGTTGAATAATATTCTTAATACGTCGCCGTGAGCTTTCTGCAATAATCTTGGCCATGGTGTCCTGTGTTGACACTAACTTCCCAAATAGTCGTTCAAAACTCAAATTTGCCACACCAGTGTCCATGCTATTGCTCAGGAGCAGAGGCTGCCCCTTTTTATCCCGAACATTACTGAGTCGCCAGACGGCAATTTCAATATTTCGTGCGGAATTATAGAGTTTCTGCGGATCCAGTTCGTCGAAAAAGAAAAACTCGGTTTTATTGCTATACGCGTTATGAATCATGGAGCGCAACCCGCCGACGAACCTTGCTACACGGTCTCCACTGAAATCCCCGGAAAGACTTAACTTTATGTTTTTAATGGAATTTATGCTTAACAGTTTAGGGTGGTGGCGGCGATCGAAGAGTGATTTAACGCAGGCATCAATACCGGGTGTGCCACCGTCACAATGGCTGGGATTACGGCGGTAGAGCTTGAAGGCGAGTTCTTTCAGATGTTGGTCAATAACGCGCAGATGAATGTCTGCGACCGTGTCGATGTCACTCTTGGCGAGGTAGCCAATCTCTGTTTCTGCGGGTTGTGTCGTGGTGGTGCAGGCACTTAAAAATAGGGAAAAAAGCAGTATTGTGTTTCGAAACAGCATAAAAGCACATTTTTCAGGTTGTTATAAGTCCATTCTAACGGTCTGAAGGGATTAAAGAAAAGCCCGTGCCTGCCGACGTACTATCAGTAGCCGGCTAATAATGGTCTGGCTGAGGCTTTTTGCGTTGTGCAGAGTATTGAAGAAGGCATCATAGGCAAAGACAACAACAATGGTTGATTCCTCAAAAACGCCCGACTCACAGTACCTTGAGAGTTGTGGTGGGGCAGATGAGCTGGTGATACAACACGCGACCTTAGTGAAGCGGATTGCTTACCACTTGAAGGCAAGATTACCGGATTCGGTACAGGTCGACGATCTGATACAGGCCGGTATGATCGGTTTAATCGAAGCTGGTCGGAATTTTGATTCGGGGCAGGGTGCGCGCTTTGAAACCTATGCGGGTATCCGCATACGTGGCTCAATGTTGGACGAATTGCGCAAGAATGATTGGGCACCTAAATCAGTACATAAGAAAGCACGTGATTTGGCTGAAGCCATTAAAACTATTGAAGGTCGTACCGGCCGCGATGCGCGTGATCAAGAAATTGCACAAGAACTCGGTATCGACATGGATGAGTATCACCAGATTTTACAAGATAGTCATGCCTGTATTGTGAGTATGGATCAGTACGGCATGGATAAAGAAGATTTCTTGCCAGGTCTGGTTGACAACAGCAATGACCCCGGACAATTGTTGGTGCAATCGCGTTTTAAAGAAAGTTTAAGTCATGCTATTTCAGGTTTGCCCGATCGGGAGCGTATCGTCATTTCTCTTTATTACGAGTCCGAATTAAATTTACGTGAGATTGGTTCAATTATTGCGGTGACAGAATCACGAGTGAGTCAATTATTGAATCAGGCACACGCACGTCTCAATGCGCGTTTGCGTAGGTGGCAAGAACAGCAAAGTCAAGATTGATCTCTAAGCCAGACTCGACGATAGTGTAAGTTATGAGTATCTGGAACAGTAATCAATGAGCCACACAATTAATCATAAACGTAGCCACGATCTTGAGCGGCTGTATGAAATTAATTTTCAATTGTTATTGAAATTAATACCGCAGCTGCGTCAGATGACGGTCGGTTGCGTTTCTTCTGTATTGAATGCAGCTGATTTACATTTACGTATTATTGAACGTAGTCCTTACACCACGGTTATTTCTTTAACACATGAATTTATGGCGGGCCCTACCTCCTTACCTGCCCCCGATTTATGGTTAAGAATTTGTCATGACGCCTGTGTTGCCGAAGCCATTGCTAATCAAGATGGTAATAGCCCGGCACATGCCCGTACATACACATGGCATAAAGGTCTGGATACTGACATCAAATGGCAGCTTAATGCCTTTGCAGAGAAGTGGTTAAAAGATTGTCTTAAGCAAGGACATCAATTTCAAACGCCGGAATCCTATTCAAAGGTCTTATCAGTCTAATAAAAAAAATTAGCTATTTTTTTTGCCCGGATGGGTCTTTAATTAGCGGGTAGGCCTTATCAATTCGTAAGATGAGATTGCAATTTCCATAGTAAAGAAATGGGAGATGTAGAATATGAATCGAGCACATCAGCATGATCGTGAACGTTTTATGTCAAGTCGCGATCAACAATTTAGGGATATGGACAAAGATCTTGATGATCGCGTTCCAATTGAAGGCATTCATCAAAGCATTATTATTACCGATACTTTTGGTAACGAGTGGGATGACACCGGCGATTTTGGTGAAATTGATTTTCGTACCGTTGACGATTAACAACAACGATTGATGGCTGAGTTATATTTATTGTTTTTTCAATAACGCAGGCCGCCACTTGGCTTGTGTGATTCTCCATTGCCCATCTGTTTTTAACCAACGAGTCCCAACTTTAAACAATCTACCTCGTTCCGGAATTTTATCCGGGCCATCGGCAATTCCACTGTAAAAAATTATTTTTGCAGTGTCGCCATCAATTTCAATATTAATATCTGCCAGATAAAGATGAATAACACGTTTTCGACTAAGGTGGAAATCAACAAATTGATTTAATGCTTTAATATTATTATGTAGGGGGCTTTTATAACTTGGGTCAATATGTTGCATAAGTTGTTCAGGTTGGTGAGATGTGATGGCTTCACGTATAGATGTGATGTTGCTACGCAATGCAAGCTCATCTTCCGGTGAGCCACAAGATGATAGAAACAGGGTGATAAATAGCAGAGGGAGTAAGAGGTATGATGTTGGTTTGTTAATCATAATTCATCCTGTTCCGATCGGAGTTGCTGTGCCAGTTTTTGTTTTATGTTTTTAATGGGAACAATAGCGCCTGCATTAATGCCTTCACAATGTTTTGCCTCGTTGTTCCATGTTTGTTTATTTTGAAGTATCTCAGGCCAGTAAGGATATGTTCGGCACTGTACCGGGCGCAAGTGATAAATTTTACACTGTCCTTTTTTATCTAGAAAAGTGCAGCGTCCTTCTGGCATTCTTGCAGTGAAAGTGTTGCGGGTGAGGTGTTCAACATAACGACGTCGAAACCAGCTATCCGTGATACCAAGATGCCGGCGTATACGCTCGGCTTCGTTTTTGCTCATAGCAACATAATGATCACTGCCACCGGAACAGCACTTGCCGCAGCCTGTGCAATGAAAGCGTAACGGTTGCTGTTTATGATACATGATGATTATTCGGCAGGCGTGTTACGCCACTGTTGATGTGTCCGTCATGACGAAGATCAAACCATCGGTAGCCCGCTTCAAGCGTATCGACAGTAAAATCATCACAGTTACTCTGGTACTGGTGGCAGGTTGATGGGCAAGCAAAATAATCAACGCCGTTTATTGTCATCGTATGATCTTGATGAACATGGCCATAGGTTATTGCTTTAATGTTTTTGTATTGAGCAACCAGTTCCATAAATGCCTGACTGTTTTGTAAATTCACGTTGTCAATCCATGCGCAGCCGACACGTACAGGTGGGTGGTGCATAGCGATAAGAACATATTTGTCTTGATGTTTTGCAAGTGTTTTCTTTACTTGAATAATTTCCTGCTCGGAAAGCTGGCCATATTCCTTATCGGGAACAGGGGTGTTAAGCATAAGAACCAACCAGTTGCCTTGCGTAAAATAAGTGGAGGTACTTATTTTTTCCTGATTGAGATGCCGAGCCATTTGTTCTAAATCATCATGATTTCCTGCCAGTGTATAAATATTTTTGTTTAAGCTGGAAAAGTTTTTCGATAATTTTCTGTAACTGGATTCTGAACCATCGTGACTTAAATCACCGGTAGCGATGACTATGCTGTCAGGCGCTTCGTTATCATTAATGTAATGAATAAGGTTCTCTAAATACAGATCCGGGTTACGTCCAAACCATTGTTGTTGATTATCAGAAGATATGTGACAGTCACTGAGCTGGATAAGTCGTATGTCTTTGTGTGTGTTCATCTTTATATTATTAGAACTATCGGTTTTGTGTTGTTGGTCACAGTTCATGTGATCATAGCAGGCTACAGTATCAGCTCATACTGAAAATGGTTTGAATATGAAAAAACGTCAATTGCCATCGATGCTAATGTTGGTGAGTAGCTTAACACTGACAGGGTGTGATCCAGTTACTTTGACGATACTGGGTGCTGGTGCATCTGCCGGTGTCGCGCATAGTTTAGGCAGTGTTGCGTATAAAACCTTCACCGCTCCGATTAAGCGTGTAAATAGCGCGACACTCACGGCGCTTAAAAGAATGGGGATCAAGGTTGAATCAATAGAAAAGACTGACACAGGTAAGGTTATTAATGCGATCTCGGCAGATCGTAATATTGAAGTCACGCTAGAGGCAATTAGTAACAAGACAACGCGTATTCG